>JRYF01002230.1_pt1 | contig 239961 bp, 222 predicted proteins | sample 235331 | NCBI WGS metagenome assembly JRYF01 (sample SAMN03074217, study PRJNA261475) | activated sludge metagenome | biome: Wastewater Treatment Plant; feature: Wastewater; material: Activated sludge; isolation source: activated biomass of a wastewater treatment plant treating hydrocarbon... ... | reverse complement strand
ACGGCCGAGGCGATCAAGATCGCTTTGGGAAGCGCGTTCCCGCTTGACGAGCCGCTTTCGATGGACGTCCGCGGCCGCAATTTGATCGAGGGAATTCCGAAAACCATCACGATGACCGATGAGGAGATCCGCGAGGCCCTTTCCGACGCCGTTTCGACCATAATTAATGCGGTCCGTGTTGCCCTTGAACGCACCCCGCCCGAGCTATCGGCTGACATTGTTGAAAGGGGAATTGTGCTCACCGGCGGTGGTGCCTTGCTCAAGAATCTCGACAAGCGCCTCACTATCGAAACGGGATTGCCCGTAGTTATATCTGATGATCCACTGTCGTCCGTCGTTTTAGGCACGGGTAAGATGCTTTCCGATTTCGAACTCCTTAAACGAGTTAAATGGGACAATTCTCTGATGACCGGAAGCTGAAGGCTGTAGGAGGAGGAGCAAAGGGGCGAAGACCAAGACCTATGAGCACCCACGCAAGGCCATTTGACTTAAAGCAAGATCCCTTCCTTTGTCCCCTTTCCTTTTGAAGAATGGTCGAGCGTAGTCAAAAAGATGTATGGCGGATCACGCCGTGGCTGGTCATCTTTCTGCTGCTGGGTAACTTCCTGCTAATGGCTTTTGACGCCCGGCAAGTGACGTCGGGCCAGCGCGTTGTTCGTGTTTGGGCGCAGACGGTCGCCGATTTCATTCAGTCACCGGTCACAACAATCACCTCCGCAGTTAAAGGCTATTTCACGTCCATCGCTGACTTGCGCTCCGCCCAAGACGAAAACAGCCAGCTTAAGCAGAGGCTGCATGAGCTACAAGTAGAGCTAAAGGAAAACGAAGATCTGGATACAGAGAATGAGAGGTTGCGCTCGTTGCTTGGCCTGAGTGAAAGACTGGGATACAAGCTGGTGAATGCTCGGATAATCGGCCGCGATCCGTCAGTCTGGTTCGATTCTTCTATTGTTAATCGCGGTAGTCTCGATGGAGTAAAGCTCAACATGCCGGTAGTAACTGATGGCGGGCTGGTGGGACGGATCACTGCGGTCGGGCCATTAACTTCTCAGGTCGATCTGATCACTCGGGACAAATCGGGCGTTGGCGGGATCGTCGGAGAGATAGGAGGCTCGAAAGTGCTCGGCGTGATTTCTGGAACAAGCAAACAGAACCTGGTTGAGATGAAATACGTACCAGGAAACACGCAGGTTGAAGTTGGCCAGATTGTCTATACGAGCGGGCAAGACGGTATCTACCCGCCGGGCCTCAAGATCGGGGAGATTGTTGAGGTCCGGTCCGGATCTGCGACGGTTCCTCACCAAATATTCATTCGGCCGGCTTCCGGCATCGAATCGATGAAAGAGGTAGCAATCCTGCTATATGAACCGCCGGAAACCCCGGCATATGAACAAAAATTGCCAAATGCGGTGAAGGAGTAATTTCGGATCGCGGTTCTGTTCGATGCCGTGCCCAGAACCCAAGACTTTAAGAGATGGAACAGCTCAAGATCACAATAGCACTCGTTATTGCGATAATCCTTCAGTGGACGCTGCGGAACGTGGCGGAGCCGTTCGCTTATATTGACTTCCCCCTCATCATCATTGTCTATGCGGCCCTTCAGAGAGACGCGATAAAAGCGATATTTTTTGCCACGTTCGCAGGACTGGCGGTTGATGCTCTCAGCGGAGGGCTTCTCGGGTCTAATGCGTTCGCCAAAACCCTTGTAGCCTATATAGTTTCGGAGATAGCCAGGCGCGTCTATCTGGACAACCTTCTGCTCAGGATCCCCGTCATAGCGGGAGCGTGTCTGGTTGACGACCTTGTTTATCTTGGCCTTCATAAGCTGCTTGGGCAAGAGGTTGCCGGCCAACCTTTGGTCATTATCTCCTATACGCTGATCGGAACCGTGATCAGCGGAACGATAGTTTATCTTTTGCTTGATCACGTGCTGGTGGAGAAGAAGCGTGGACAACGGAAACGCGACCTCTTTCCAAGCAAAAGGCAAACGAGGAGGCGTAATCCGATAAAGTTTTCGAGATAGGATCGCGGATGCGATCGGTCCCCGGTGGCATGAAATTGAATGAACATGGCCAGAACTTGTTTTTGAGGATCGGTACGATCCAAGTGGTGGCCTTTTTGCTCCTCACCATCCTGGGTATCCGGCTGTATTACCTGCAGGTCGTACAGGGCCAGTACTACAGCGACCGAGCTGAGAATCAGCGCATTCGGCTGATCCCGATCCCCGCCCCACGCGGCGCCATCTTTGACCGTAACGGAAGGATCTTGGTTGATTCGCGTCCGACTTACAACGTCGTGCTTTCGAATGAGCCGATCAAGCGAATAGACGTCAATGACCGTATTGACGATTATGCCCGAGGCCTGAACCTTGAAACACGATTCGTTGTCGAGCGCCTCAATCTGATCAAGCGGCAACCGGGGTTTGAGACGATGGTGCTCAAAGAGAATGCCACCATCCAGGATATCGCTTGGGTCGAATCTCACTCGCTCGAATTTCCGGAGCTTCGGGTGGAACTTCAGCCGCAACGGACCTATCCACACGGCAAGATCCTCGCCCATGTGCTCGGCTATGTAGGAGAGATCAGCCCTACGCAGCTTGAATCAGAAGAATGGAAGGCGAGGGGAATGCGACCTGGCGACATCATCGGAAAGGCAGGTCTTGAACAATCCTATGACGAATTCCTGCGTGGGCGCCACGGTTACCGCAAGGTGATCGTGGACAGCCGCGGGCGAATCCAAACCGAGATCGCTGTCGTCCCTCCTCAAGCCGGGCAAGATCTGATCACGACCATCGATCTTGATCTTCAGCTTGCTGCTGAGACCGAGTTGCAGAACTCGGCATCGAAGCGTGGAACGATAATTGCGACGGATCCCAGGAACGGTGAGATCCTTGCGATGGCATCCGCCCCCTCTTACGACCCAAACGTCTTCGTACAGGGCAGCAAGACGCGCGAGGGAAGGGCCCAGATAGCTGCTTATTGGCAAGATGAAGAGCGGCCTCTTTACAACCGTGCTATACAGGGACGCTATCCTCCGGGTTCGACGTGGAAGATACCAATGTCCGCCGGAGGCTTTATGACCGATGCGATGGAAGTAAGCCGAACCTCATTCGTTTGTGGCGGCGGCATCCTCATCGGCAACAAGTTCACCAAGTGTATGGGGTCGCATGGCAGTCCGACGCTTGTCCCCGCGATCTCTCGTTCCTGCAACGGGTATTACTACCGGCTGGGGTTAAAGATGAAGATAGAGGGTATCATCAGCATGATCGAGACCTTTGAATTTGATCGGGTAACGGGCATCGATATACCCAATGAGAAGGTCGGCCAAACTCCGAAAAGCTGGCGACCGATCGTCGAGAAACGGGAAGGGCGATGGTCCGACATTCGCACAGTTTATGCCTCGATCGGGCAGGACACGGTGGTCGTAACACCAATTTCTCTGATCCGGGCAGTTTCAGCGGTGGGGAATTTTGGCAAAATGTACGTCCCCCATTTCCTAAAGGAATTCCGTCCCATTGGGGCCACCGAACATTTTGAGGCAAGGGCAGGTTTCGGGTTTCAGCGGCCCGAACCGAAGATCATCCCGATAACCGAGGAACAGCAAAAAATGATCGCCACTGGTATGGCCGAAGCAGTCACAGGCGGCACCGCGAGGGTGGTCAACGTGCCTGGACTTCAGGTAGCGGCAAAGACCGGAACAGCCCAAGCAGCTGAACAAACAGCCGGGAAGAAGGACCACGCCTGGATCGTGACCTATGCACCCGCATTTCAACCCGAAATAGCCGTTATCGGCCTGATCGAGAATGTTGGTTTCGGGGGCACGCATGCGGGGCCGGCAGTCAGAGGCGTCTATGAAGCCTATTTGCAGAAGCGTAGCAACCAGCCATCGGCCGGCAATGAACCTGATACGGTGGCGAGGAGGTGAGTTTAAGGGCCGGCGATACCAAGCCTGATAAGTGATCTTATGGTTGCGATCATCGAGAAACGAGACTTTCGCGATTTTGATTGGCTGACATCGATCTTGGCCATCTCCATCGCTATCTTCGGTGTTTGGCAAATATATAATGCCGTACCCACCGAAAATTACTGGTCGAAGCAGATAGTTGGTATCGCTATTGCCGTTGTTGCTTTTCTCGCTGTCGCTTTTACCGACTATCGAAGGATCATTGAAGCGGCTCCGTTTTTCTATGGTTTTGGCCTAATTCTCCTCGCTCTGGTCCTGACGCCTCTTGGAGTCGAAGTAAACGGCCAGCAAGCTTGGCTCCGACTTCCGATAATCGGGCAGTTTCAGCCATCTGAGTTCGTCAAAATACCCACCGTTCTCATGCTTGCTAGATATTATGGAGCGAGACGCTCGGGCTCTTTGACGTTTCGTGAGGTTCTAGTCGGCATGGCTATCATGGCCGGGCCGGTCGGCCTTATCATGCTTGAACCGGACGCCGGACAGGCGATTACTTACCTGCCTATTTTCGCTGCTGTATTGTTTCTTTCTGCTATAAAGATCAGGTATGTTGTGATCGCTCTCGTCGCAACCGCCATCCTGGTTCCGACGGCCTATACCATCGGCGTAAAGACTGGGAAGATAAAGCGCTATCAACAGGAACGCATCAATGCGATCATTGATCCTGACTCGGTCGATCCGCGCGGCTTTGGATATCACACCATCCAGTCAGTCATTACCGTAGGCAAAGGCGGCCTCTCGGGAATCAAGGGCGATGCGGAAACATCGCAAAGCGTTTTGAAGTTCCTTCCTGAACCGCACACAGATTTCATTTTTGCAGTTACTGCGGAAAACACAGGATTTGTAGGCTGTATCTCGCTATTGTTGGCGTATGCGTTGCTCATATCAAGGCTTGTTGCCGGCGCGCGTGAAGCAAACGACCGACCAGCGATGCTTGTTATAATGTCTATTGCGACGGCACTTGCGTTTCAGATATTCATTAATGTCGGGATGACGCTTGGGCTGCTTCCTGTGATCGGCGTGCCGCTTCCGCTGATGAGCGCGGGGCTTTCGGCAGTGCTGTCCACGTTTATCGCCATCGGATTTGTTGTTAGTATCAGAATGCGCAGGTTTGTGAATTAGGAGAGTTGTTGTAATGGCCAGAGACGTAACAAAGATCAGAACTAAAGAGGTAGGCTCAGTTCCTGCTCGCGGCAACACCCTAGCGAAATTTGGCTGGTTCGCTGCCGCCTTGGTTTTGGCGCTTGCCGCCGGCGGCCTTTCGGGCATCCTTGCGTCCTACCATCTGAACAATTCGCGATATGCAACGGAGGTTTCTGCCCTCGCAACATACCGTCCGCCGCAGGTGACCACCATCTACGCTGATGATGGCGAAACCGTGTTGGCCGAGTTTGCCATTGAAAAGCGAATCCCGATCAAGGAGAAAGAAATCCCGAAGATGGTGGAAGATGCTCTGATAGCGATCGAGGATTACCGATTTCACAGTCACATCGGCATCGATCCTTATCGCATTGTCGGCGCCGTTTTCAAGAACTTCACTACCGGCAGTACCGAAGGAGCTTCTACGATAACGCAGCAGCTTGCGAAGAACCTTTTTCTCTACAAGGACCAAACTTATACTCGAAAGGTAAACGAATGGGCGGTCGCAATACAGATCGAGCGTTTCTATACTAAACGTCAGATCCTTGAGATGTACATGAACTATGTATTCCTGGGCGCCGGAGCATATGGTTTTGAGGCAGGTTCACGGACCTATTTTGGCAAAAGTCTAAAGGAGTTGAATCTTGAAGAAGCAGCCCTTCTTGCCGCAATACCGAAATCACCTGAGTACTCACCGACCCGGAATATGGAGAAGGCCAAGATGCGTCGGGACATAGTTCTTGACCAAATGGCGAAGTATTTCCCGGAGACGTATTCGCAAGCACAGGTTGAGGCGGCCAAAGCCCGCCCTATCAAACTTGCTGACACGGCCTATTATCAGGCACTTCCGAAATCTACGGCGTGGGACTATCCCGTCGAAGAGATCAGGAAATATCTGGAGAATAAGTACACAACCCGCGTCGCTCAGGGCGGCCTTAAGGTATATACGACGATAAATGTTGAGGCTCAGCAGATCGCTACAAGAGTGGTTCGTGATCGGCTTCGCCAGTTTGACCGTTCTCGAAGGTGGCGTTCGGATTATCAGGATATCTTGTTCAATGCTGACGGCGAGCCGCTTACCGATCCTAAGGACATTGAAAAGGCCCTAACTACTTTCAAGCATGCCGACTGGTATGGCGAGGAATTTGAAGAAGGTGAATACATAAAAGGTTTGGTCGTTAAGGTAAATCCCGCCGCTGACGAGGTCGGGGTACGCTTCGGCAAGTATCGGGCCGTAGTCACTGCAAGAGACATGGGCCGAAGCGGAAAGCGTCCGAAAGACGAACTGCGCCCTGGCCTTTTGGCGGAATTCCTTGTGAAAAAGGTAGATACTGAGAAGCAGCTGCTTCAGGTGGAATTATCACAAGTACCCGAGATCCAAGCTGCGCTGGTCTCGATCGATGTAAAGACGGGTGAGATAGTCGCTATGGTCGGGGGCTACGATTTCCACACCAGCAAATTCAATAACGCCACCCAAGGCCTTAGGCAGACGGGGTCAGCTTACAAACCATTTATCTATACGGCTGCGGTAGAAGATGGAATGACGCCCGACATGCTCGTCAGCGGAGCACCGATCAAGCGGGGAGGCTGGCAGCCCAAGAACTACGACGGAAGCCTCAGCCACGCTAACGTTCCAATGAAGGTGGCGCTTGCGAAATCTTATAACCTGGCTGCTGTTCACCTTCTCGAACAGGTAGGAATCCAGGCCGGCGGGCAAATGGTCCGGCGTTTTGGTATTTCGAATCCGATGGCACCGAGCTTGCCATCGGCATTAGGCGCCAGCGAGGCATCCCTTCTTGAAATGACCGCTGCATATTCCGTTTTCCCGAATAAGGGAGTTCGAATGCAGCCTCACCTGATCAGAAAGGTTTACAGCCGCGACGGTACGCTCCTCGAAGAATGGGACAATTCGAGCTCCCGTGTCACGAGTGAATATGTTGCGTTGACGATGGTGGAAATGATGCGCGGGGTCACTTCGGGCGGCGGAACTGCAGGCGGAGCCAGCGCCGCGGGCCATCCATTAGCCGGCAAGACCGGGACGGTAAATGCTCACACAGACGTTTGGTTCATCGGTTATACACCGCGATATGCAACGGGAATATGGATGGGCAATCCTCTTAGAAAAGAATCCCTCGGCAAGGGAATGACCGGCGGCGGTGCCGCCTTGCCTTTCTTCAATGGCTTCATGAACGGTTTCCTTAAGGATAAGCCCATAGAGCGATTCCCGTCCGCACCTCCGATGCCAGCTGAGATCAAGGCTCTGATGGAACGCAACAAGCGTGAGGAACTTGAAAAGCTGGCCAAGGCAGAGCAAGCCGCGATCCGGTTAGGAGCAGCGACCGATATTAAGCCGGTCGAATCCGAAACCACTGAGGAAAAACCAGATCCTCGAGGCAGCGACCCGACCGGCGGCCCGGATCGCACTAATCCGGCGCCGGACAATCCGCCGGTGCCAAAACCGCCCGTTCTCCAGCAGCCGGTTCGAAAGCCAGACCCGCCGCCATCACAGCCTGAAGGGACAAAGCCGAAAGGAAAGAAAGGTGAGGGCTAGGTTAATAGTCGATAGCATTAATGGCTGCGAGATTTGATCGGCTTCGCAGCCATTCATCTTCCATCCAAATTCTGAAGAAGGGCGATTTTCTTGCTAGTGCAAGAATCCCCTCTTTTCTACCGGGCCCTCAATCGTGACAAAATCTGCCAAGATAGTGCGGCAGCATCTTTCGCCACCAGGGCCAGTCGTGATTGACATCGTGCCCCCACAGCTCCAGCAAATGCGGAATGCCTTTGGAATGAAGCAAACCTGAGAACTCGCGGCTGCGGTCGGGGGCTTCGTATGAACCCTGGCCCGAAACTATCACTATCGAATCTGCTTTCCTTAAACGAGGCAGATGATACCCATCATTCAGATTCTTCAGGTACATCACCGGATTGTTGAAATAGACGTTGTCGTTGTAAAAGCCTTTGTCGAGGTAGTTATAAATATCGTAGCTGCCGCTCATCGCGATAGTACCCCGAAACAGATCGGAATGCTTGAAGTAGGTATTCGCAGCAAGGAATGCTCCCAATGAAGCTCCAGTGGTCAATGGCCGGGCATCTGGCCCGCATTCGTTACGGATAAGCGGAAGCACCTCATCAACAATGTAACGATCATAGCGTTGCAGCATCTCGACCTTCCACGCCGGATGGGATTCACGATTAAGCAAGCTGTACTTGTTAACGGAATTTATCGAGTACGCCCGAATCAACCCGTTCTCAATGAACCATTTGATCGAATCGACAAGGTAGAATCGCTCATATTCGAGGTAATCCGCTGCTGCCGTAGGGAACATAAGCAGCGGATAGCCTGCATGACCGTATGCCACCAACGGCATATCCATATTCAGATTGTGGCTGTACCACGAAGTAATGTCGCGTCTCATAAAATATCTACAGGCCTGCGTTGCAACAGGCCGTACGCAAAAGCGGAAGTTAATTATCTTGAAAGAAAAAGGTTAAGCGAATTACCGCTATTCGGCAAGCTTGCAGACCTTGATAACCGGAAAGTACCACTTGCCTCGTATTGCTCAAGATAAAAAGTGCTCGGCCGCAACCCGTTAATTTTATAAGACCGGCAGAATCCTTAAACAGGCTATGCCTCAGACGTGATCTTCAGTCCCGCTATCCCGGCAATAATAAGCGCGATACACACGATACGAATGACGTCACGAGGCTCATTGAAAATGAACATTCCCAGTACTGCGGCCCCGAAGGTCCCGATCCCCGTCCAAACCGCATAAGAAGTGCCTATTGGAAGATCTTTAACCGCCAGCGAAAGGAAATAAAAGCTAAACATCATGAGCAGGCCGGTAATGAGGCTCGGTATCAATCGAGTCCAGCCTTCTGTGTATTTCAACCCGATCACCCACCCGATCTCTAACAGTCCGGCTATCACGAGGTAGATCCAGCTCATCTTCTGCACCTTTATCTCAAATCTACACCACCACTGGACTTAAAGGGTTGTATTCCTAACAGATCCTAGAGGCCAACAATAATCTCACGCGTCGTCGAGTTATAGCCGCCATTGTCAACGATATTTCCATCTTTATCAACAAGTTCCAGCTTCACCGTGTTCGAACCAGAAGCCCAGCCGGAAAGCCAAATTGGTTCCCACTTGTCTATGAACTTCACCTCACCTCCGTTGACAGAGTATCGAACACGATATTCTCCGCCGTCGCCAACCAACTTCGCATTAGAAAGCCAAAAATCGATCATTATCGCCGCCGCATCTGCGGCAGTGTAAATTCCTTTTGGCCTGCTATAGGTCAGCAACGGTTTGGAAGGATCGACCGGGCCGGCCATGGTTGACGGAATGGATCTCGCTTCGGGAGTAGGGTCGGCCATTGTGCTGCCGCCAGACGTTGTGGTCGGTTTCGCTGGATCACCGCCACCGTTTCGTACAGTAAATTTGACCATTTGGAACGCTCCCTCGTTCTTGTAGCTTTCATGCCACGGCCGCGATGGAAAGACACGAAGCGTATGTTCGCCGTCAGCGACATTGCGAAGTTCAAATTCCCTATCAAGGTTGTAATACGCCTCATAAGGAGCATTGTCCAGAATCACATGAACGTGATTGCCCATCTTGGTCGCATCATCCATGTGCGGCTTGTAGCCCTTAAGGTCGCCGGAAAGGGTAAGCTTTACCTTTACGGTCGAGCTGTTAATGGTCGATCCCTCTTTTGGCTCAACTATGGTAAGCGTTGGAGCGGCCTGATCCTGCTCTCCCCGAGCGGCCATTTGGTCCTTTATGGACTGCGGACGTTCCGCAATTGTGATAGTGGCTCGCTGTGGGTCCGAGGATGTATTCTGATTCTTGTTTCCTCCTGCGTTGTTTGAGGCAGTTTCAGAACCGCATCCGGCGGCAAACGCAAATAGCAGTAAACTCGCAATTAATCTTGATCTGATCATTTGAACTCCTTAATTGAGATCTTCATTTAGGCAGCAGCGAGGCTGTCCGCAAAATCGGATACGATCTTAGTTTCAAAAACGGCAACAAGGTTTTCGATAATACGTTCTTCAACCTCGGCCAGTGTAACTTCGCGGCCAAGGAGTTTTTCGATCGACGTTACAGGTTCGCCCTCGCATGAGATGATCCAATTATAGTAGCTCAAGTCGGTGTTCACATTTAGCGCAAAACCGTGCGTTGTGACCCACCGCTTAATGTGCACGCCGATAGCAGCGACCTTTCCCTCGTTAGTATGAACTCCGGTTAGCCCCTCGATCCGCCACGCGTCAATGCCAAGATCGCCTAATGTTCTTATCAAGACCTCTTCAAGGTCGCGAACATATCGATGAACGTCCTCCCGGTCAGGCGAAAGCCGAACGATAGGATATCCGACTACCTGCCCAAGGCCATGATAAGTTACTTTGCCGCCTCTGTCCGTCTCGAATACCTCGACTCCCAGCCGTCTAAGCATTTCAGCCGTAGCCAAGACGCCGCTGTCCTTTGCACGGCGGCCTATCGTAAAAACGTGGGGATGCTCCAGCAGTAACAGCTGATCCGGACCCGGCTGAGCGATCAGTTTCGCCTCAAGGGTCTTTTGTAGCGTCAGCCCGTCAGAATAGGCGACACGCCCTAGTCGGCGAACCTGCAACAAACGTTCCTGCATCATCTATATGATAAAATTTCACGTGGTTCTGAACAAACGGCGGTTCATATGAGATTTGCGATCAGGTTTGGGTTTATCGGTATTATCATTTGTTCCTTTGGCATCGTCGCATCGGCCCAGCGTCGAACGCCCACGCCGCGTCCTGCGAAACCTGCAGTCGTGACAACGAACACTATTCCCGCTTCAAGTTTGCAGGCTGACGCTAAGAAAGTATCAAATCAGGTGATGAACGTGACCCGCTTCCTGTACCTTCTTGGAAGCATTGCAAAGGGTATTGAGGACGTGGACAAAGACCCGCGTGCTAACCGGGCAGCTCTTGATAAGAACACGGAGAACAAGAAGTCAGTGGTTCAGACCATTCGCAACTTAAGAGCCGGCCTCGCCGCACTTGAGGTCGAATTCCGTACGAAACCCCTGCTTCGTAAATATCTGCCAAACATTGAGGGGGTCGCAGGTCTAACAGGTGAGGCCGAGGACCTTGCACTGGCGGGGAGGTTCACCGACGCCGGCCGGCCTTTGGTCTCCGTCGTAGAACGATTGACGGACACGCTCGTGGCGATGCCGTAGGGATAAAGCTGCTCTACGGTTTTGTCAAAGCCGGCACCGGCTCACAAGCTTCGATCTTCTCCTTACTTCCGCCTCCCAAAAGTGAGGGGGAGGCACCATTTCCAAGCCTCTCCTGGATGAATTTTTCGACCTCGGCCCTTATCAATTCACCATTGACCACCTTTAGCTTCGACGCGAGGACATCGCCACCCGTTTCAATTCTTTCCGGTTCGAGAAAAACGTACCACGGAGTACCCCATTTTCGGTTGTCTCCTGCGGCTCGACGCCGCGAATAATGATCGGATGTCAGCCTCTCGGAAGAGGCTGTGGCTTCATAAACAGACGGAAATGTGAGCTTTGCAGCGCGTTGATGGCGCTTCATCGAAGAAACAGGATCATAAAGTCCGACCCCTATTATACCAAGGCCCGCCTTAGCGTATTTTTGATGCAATTCCTCCACAAACGCGGCATCGTGGCTCCAGTTAGGACACCACGGTGCCCAATAGACGACCATCACCAGCTTTTTACCGGTAGCAAAGCTGCGGAGGTTTGTCTCGCCGCCATCTATGTTCTTTAGAGTCCAGTCCCGATACTCAAATTCCTTTTCGACTATCGGTGATTGTTCGTTCTGCCCGAACGACGCGAGCGACAAAATGAAAATGACCAAGAAGAGCCTGATCGATCGCATAAGATCACATTTAATAAGACTAAAGCCTGAGACGATCAAAAACAAGCAAAAGTTGCAGCAAGATCAGCTTTCTCCGCGCCGTGACCGGCCAAACCAGTAAATAAGATTTAGATAAATGCCTGACAGAGCCGAAAGCGACGCGAGAGCAGAAAATATCAATAGCATTGGCACCTGCCAACGTCCGGCAAAGAAGTAAAAATGTGCCTCTCTAAAAAATCGGGTCTTCGCGGTCGGCGGCTGCGAAAATGACGCCTCGCCTGACTCCGCATCTATTAATATTGAATCCGCGCCAAGCCCGCCGATCGCCTGATACTGTGGCCGTCCATCTTTCATCAGCAAGGTCAATGCTGTTGTCGGCAGCTTTCGTCCGGCCAATTCGTTCGCATTGGCCATTGCCTCGGCCGGGACGACTTTAACCCTCGCTGGATCTATGTTCTCGACCGTTCCCCCTTCTACCGTGTTCGGCAAAGCGTAGAGAAACCCGCTAAGGGTCCATGCCAAAACAGGTATCGAAACCAGTAGTCCAAGAAGAATATGCGCCCGGTGAATGTACTTTTGCATGATTGTCATCGGTTGAATATGAAGGTTTGCTGAATGGGCACGGATCGCGCATGCCGACTCTATTCCTGCGTACGTCCGATTAATTTTGAAGCATACCTATGATAATCTTTTATGCAAGGATGAGTAACCAACCGACCGTAACGGACATTTTCAAACGAGCCCTTGAGATCCGCAGGGACAACCCGAGTGGATCGTACGACGACATAAAGTCCCAGCTCCTCAGGCAATTTGGGAACGGGGCATTTCCCGCGACAGCCTACCTCACCATTCCAGAGTACGACAATATAGTACCCGAAGAAGACTGGACCGCTGGCCTGCCCGTTGTTCTTCGCGGCATCCAAAACGAGGATTGGAACGACGTTATGCACGGCATCATCATCAGCCTTGAACAGGTCGAAAATTATCCGAAGCAATCAGGCCGCGAGGATGATCCAGTAAAGCAATGGCGTAATCGCGGAAAGAATATCGAAGAAGCCGAAGGAAAGGTCATTGAAAAGTGGATGCCTGAAGAACTGATGTCGGTCGCAAAACAGAATGCTGCAAAATGAACATCAGAGAACGCTTCTCGCCTAATTTAGCAAGTACAATTACGCTGCCAATTTTGGCAAAGCGGCCCTAACTTTCTGTTGGGACCTTTACCCTCATTCCGTCGAAAGCCTTCACCACCTTGCGCAAACCAGGGGACTTCTTCATCTCGTCCTCAAAACTGACATCGTCCCATTCGGGGTAAAGATGCGTAAGCAGGGCTATCTGAGGCTCGGCCCGCCGGACTATGTAGATGGCTTCGGCGAGTTCAAGATGTTTCTCCGTAGGCTTGTTCTTCGGAAAAGAGGCCTCGATCACCAAAAGGCCTACCCGTCGGGCAAATGCATCGATCGTATCCGAAAAGCCAGTGTCAGACGTATACACCAAAGACCCCCCGGCCTTGTCGCGAACATGGACAGCATGGCTTTCTGGAGTGTGAGGGGTTTTTAACGCTACCGCCGTCAGGCCCGGAGCCAGCTCAAACTCCTCCAGTTGTTCTATTTCAAGGATCTCGAGCGGAAACGGCTGCTCAAACAGCTTGTAGCTGTAGACGCCATCGAATCCTTCGAGCAACCGCCGGAGCCCGTTGGGGCCAAAGATACTAAGTGGTTTCTTTCGTGCCTTCATCTGGCCGCTATGCTTAATTCCGGCCAGTAAAGGAGCAAGCCCCCCGCAGTGGTCGAGATGAAAGTGTGATATCCAGATCGAATCAAGGTCCTGCCAATCCAGGTTCTCTTGAAGGATCCTCCCTATTGCCGAAACAGAACAATCCAGAAGCACATTGGCATTTTCGTTTCGAAGCCAATAACCTGAACTGGACCTTCCAGGGTGGGGAATCGAAGTGCCCGATCCGAGCACAATTAGTTCCATTCCACCGATTCTATCAGGAATAACTGGTCCGCGATTGTGTTAAATTGAAAAGGTATGGATACCGTAGATATCCTTGGCATCTTTGCCCATCCCGATGATCTGGAAATGAATGTGGGCGGCACAATGCTGAAGATGAAGAAATTCGGCTATCGAACCGGGGCACTAGATGTAACTCGCGGCGAGATGGGCACACGCGGCACCCCAGAAAGCCGCGCGCTTGAGGCGGAGTCGGCAGCATCGATCCTAAATCTTGACCTTCGAAAAAACCTGGAACTCATCGACGGGCATGTCTTTGTTGACGACAATTCACGCACGGCGATGGTGCGTGAACTCCGCCGCCTTAAACCTAAGGTCATTCTGACGCACCAGTTTGATGACCCCCACCCGGATCATGATCATATTGCAAGGCTTGTTCGTGAATCTGCCCGCCTCTCCAGCATGAAGAACTTCGATCCTGAAAGCGGGCATGAGAAGATCGCGGTGCCGTCAATTGCGCACAGCGTCTTTTCCAGAAGGATCCAACCTTCATTCGTCGTCGATATTTCTGACCAATTAGAGGACAAAATGGCCGCTGTCCGAGCCTATAGGTCTCAATTTCATGATCCCTCTTCAACAGAACCCGAAACGCGGCTCACGGCAAAGGGGTTTCTGGAAGAACTCGAAATTAGAAGCCGTTACTATGGTGCATTGATCGGCGTCGCCGCCGGAGAGCCGTTCTATGTTCGCGAGGCGCTGAATTTTGATGATCCAGTTGCTTTACTTTCTCGCCCGATGAACCTTTATTCTTGACTCTTGGCTTCTCTTGCTCAAGTATCACAACCTTTGATCACTTCGTCTATGGATCGCGGATCGCCTGAAGAACTAGAGCTCGCACGAAAGCAGCGAATCGTTGCGAGATTAGCAGAGCGTCTCGTGAACGTCGAAGAGGAGGCAGCAGAACTACGCGAAGAACTTCGGCGGTTCGAGGCTCGTTATACCATGCAGGTAGGCAGGCTTTATGCTGAGCAGGACGAGCTCGAAGCGCAGATCGCCGAAGAAGAGCTAAAGCTTGTTCCTGACGACGAAGAGATAAAAAAACGCGTAGAGGAACTGCGGCGACTCGCCGAAGAATCTGCAATGCGTGCGAAAGAAGCGGAAAGCAAGGCAAGCGATGACTGGAAACCGACCTTAGAAGCGAAACGCTTTTATCGCGAACTGGCCCGGCAGCTTCATCCGGACCTTGCGATAGATGCGGATGAAAAGGCCCGGCGGCACTCATTAATGGCGGAGCTGAACCAGGCGTTTTCGACTGGCGATCAAAATGTTCTTAGGAAAATGCAGGAACATTTGGCAATAAGCCACGAAACAGTAACAGGAAATACGATCGGAGACGAACTCGTCAGATCGATCAGGCAGATCGCTCAGATCCGGGCCCGGTTTGGCGAACTTGACAAGGAAAAGCGGGAAACCCAAGACTCAGAACTTTACATCCTATTTCTTAAGGATCGAGACGAATCGATAGCCGGACGAGACCTGCTGAACCAGATGGCGAAACGGGCCAAGACGCATATCTTGAAGACTCAACGGCGACTCGAGAATTTACGGAGTGTGAATGAATCAGCAAAGGAATATGTCCGTGAACGTTTTGGACTGGATATTTCTGAGTTTCACGAAAATTAGCTATAATGGAAGTTAGGGTGTTTGACAAGTACCCCGGTTTGTGTCATTTTCGAGTTCGTCGTGCGTAAGTCATTAAAGGTTTTGTCCCACCGAAAGCGAGTGTTGTTCGGTTGATCAAAGATCGTGATCGAGTTCGTTGCTGGTTACGCCCTGTAACCGGCGCGAAACGGAGGGGAACGGTGTGGGAGACGTTTCCCTCCACTTTATTTTAAACATGTGTCCCGGCAGCGTGCCCGGACGCCCATGCCCACTGAAAATTGAAACCTCCGAGCCAGCCCGTTACATCCACCACCTCACCGATAAAATACAAGCCGGGAACCGTTCTCGCTTCCATTGTTTTTGACGATAGTTCTTCCGTGGATACGCCGCCGAGCGTCACCTCAGCCCGGTCGTAACCCTCTGTACCTTTGAAATTCATGCTCCAGGCCATCAATGCCTCCACGATCAGGTCTATCTGTGGGTCAGATAGTTTATCCATCACTATTCCGGCGAGACCGGAGAGCCGAAAATTCGTCACAAGCTTTTGAGGGAGATAACGGTTGAGAAAGGTAGATACCCTTTGCTTCGACTTGCGATTCTCCAGCAAATCCGAACGAAACTCCCGCTCCGGAAGCAAGTTGATCAAAATTGGCACACCCGCACTCCAGTAGTTTGAGGCTTGGAGTATCGCGGGCCCGGAAAGGCCGCGATGCGTAAAAAGAATACTTTCTCGAAACTGCTGCCCTCCCACCCTGACCGCAGAATCGACAGAGATCCCGGCTAGGCTGGAATAGGATTCACCGTCTGCGGCCACCATAGCAACCAGCGAGGGCCGGGTCTCGACCACCTTTAACCCGAACTGTCGCGCAAGCCTATATCCGAGATCGGTTGCCCCGATCTTTGGAAATGAGAGCCCTCCGGTTGCTACAACAAGTTTTTCTGCTCTGAAGGATCCGGCCGAAGTATCGACTTCGAATTCGTCTTTTTTTTTGACTCTGCTGATGTTACAAGAATACTTTCGCTCGACACCTGCCCTCTCGCATTCTTTCAGGAGCATCGAAACTATTTCGCGGGCACTTCCTCGGCAAAAAAGTTGCCCAAGCTTCTTCTCGAAGTACTCTATTCGATGCTTCTCGACGAGACGAATGAAATCTTCAGGGTTGAATCTGGAAAGCGCCGACCTGCAAAAGTGCGGATTCCTGGAAATAAAATTCTCCGGAGTAGTATGGAGATTGGTGAAATTGCACCGGCCACCGCCCGAGATCAAGATCTTGCGCCCTGCCTGGCCGTTTTTCTCGATCAAAAGGACTCTACGCCCCCTTAGGCCTGCCTCGCGTGCACACAAGAGTCCTGCGGCACCCGCCCCAATTATAATGACGTCGTATGTCACGGCGGTTCAAAAAAACCATCGACCAGCCCGGCCCCAGTTACTGCATCGCCTTTGCAGACCGAAGAAAGTGCCGATACCCTAGTGCTAATTCAGCTTTGGTAAGTATCTTTCCTTCAGGATCGACAAATGGTGCCTCACGTGGCCGATAGAGATGCTTGCAAGGGCACGAACCGAAACCGGAGACCCACTTGCCGTTCCAATGCGCGCAAGAGCGGCCGAGTCAAAGTTATTCAGCATCAATGTATTGGCCTTCCGTACAAGCTCGAACTCGTCTAACAGGTCACTGAACTTGCGTTCATTCGCCCGCGAATTCTCTATATACCCATCCTGCTCAAAGCCTTCGATGGGCGTTTTGTCGCCGCGAGAGATTCGCAGCATGCGGTACGAAAAGATCCGCTCGCCATCTATCAAATGGCTGATAACTTCCTTTATCGACCATTTATCCTTAGCATATCGGAACGAGCCGGCCAGCTCATCGATACCTTCAACCAGAGCCCGCAGCTTTACCGGCTGAGCAGCATAGGCGCCGCGAATATCATCCTCCGTCACCAAGGACACGTAGGTTTCGTAGTAATCGCCGTATTCACCAGTTTCGGGTTTGAACATTTCCTGCTCCTTGAGTTTTCAGCTTTACAATTTCCAAGTTGACTGTAATATCATCAAGTACAGTTCGCACTTTATCAAAGCCAGCGTACATCCTGGGCATGGTCACCATCAAATCTCAGGAAAGTGCAGGCATAAAATCGGGCTCGCTTTGGTTTGTAAGAAGGTCTAAGCACAGGCATTGTGCGACGAGTTTTCTTAGGGCGGGTATCCTCGATAGACGGTTTAACGAGGATCACATAGGGGCATCTCTTCGTGCTAATGAAAGTGCCGAACATTTGCGATCTTCTCATCGCATGTAAAGCTAATTCTCGGTAAGGGAAAAGTTCCAATGATCTAGGTTCCAACAGGAGATTCGACATATGAAGCGTTTTACTTATGCAGCTGTTCTTGTATTTGCAGCGATCTACTTCTTCTCGGGAAGCGGCACGGAGGCATTTGACCAAGGCTTAGCAGAGCGATTTGCGGCAGCCGAAACAGTTAATTCAGGCGAGTCTGGCAAGTACACGTTTGATGTCAACCACACCTTTATCGGCTTTAAGGTCAATCATATGGGATTGATCGATGTGCCAGGCCATTTTCGCGCCTTTTCCGGTGAGATCAATTACGATGCGGCGGATGTGACAAAATCGAGCGTTACCTTTACGGCCAAGATGGAAAGCGTCGATACCGGCGTATCCGGTCGAGATAACCATTTGCGAAGCGCCGACTTTTTTGAGGTAGCAAAATATCCGGAAATGACCTTTAAGAGCAGCAAGGTGGAGAAACGCGGTAATGGACTCGTTGTTAGCGGCGACCTGACTATGAAAGGGGTCACTAAGCCGGTTTCGATCCCGTTCCAGATATCTGGCTGGCTTCCGGCAACACAGAGGGCCGGTACGAAAATGGGCATAACGGGTGAAACAACCATTAACCGACGCGACTTTAACGTCAATTACGGCAATGACCTTCCGAGCGGTATCCCGTCGATCGGAAACACGGTAAAGGTCCAACTTGCAATTGAGGCTATAAAGGCCAGAGAGACACCTGCTGCTCAATAGCGGCCTCTCTCCGCAAAGGTTAGACGTTCACGTAAAACCCACCGGACCTACTAGTGCCGAAGACTGGGCACGGAGAGAAAGTCTGTGCCCGGCCGGGCAAATGTCATAGCGAGTCGATGTCCTCGAAGGAAAGATCAAGGATAGGATGATCTTGCCAGCCGATGTGATCGAAGTGCCACCATTCATTAGGGTTTACGGTAAAGCTCTCATTTTCCATCATTTGCCTAAGCTTATCGCGATTCCTTCGTTCGATATCAGAACCGCCCGCATAATCGGGTGAGGAGCGTTCAGTAAACTCGTCATACCCGGATGGCATCGGGAGCAATTCTCCGGTCTCGAGGATACAAATGCTGAGATCAACAGCGCATCCGCGATTGTGCTTTGATCCTTTTGCAGGATCTGCCACGAATTTGCGCTTTTCAGGCGGAGTCACCTCCCAGAAAAGCTTAGTGACGGACCACGGCCGATAGCAGTCAAACACAATAAGACCGAGCCCTTCGATCTTTAACCGCTGATGTACCCGAACCACAGCATTGGCAGCGGATACCTGCATAAAAGCCCTGGCCGACGGATATACCTTTTGACCGACGAAATTGTCGTCGGTCGCATAACGGATATCTAATTTTATGGTTGGGTCAAGCTTGATCAGTTCAATCACGGGAACCTCAAAGAAATGCCATCGACCGGGTCCTTTGCCCTATGGGTCGTAAAGAACAGGGGCCCAATCTAATGCAGAACCAAAGTATGCTTCAAAAGAAAAAACCAGCAAAGAATAGATATGAAAAAAGATCGAATGAAGAAAGTGGTGACAGTTCTTGGTTCGCAGCCAACCGGCCAAGATAAGGGATGCCGGGAAAAACAAGGATATTTCCAAAAAGGGCACGCAAGTACAGTAGCTTGGTTGCTTCCTCTTGAATCAACACAAAAGCACGTTAACGGAGGTTTCCGCCCAATTCCCAAAGGGACGATCGATCATCATGGTTTCTCGTTTACAGGCTCACTGTCCTCATCAACAATGGTCACTTCCGTGCCGTAACGCTGATAGCTTCTGAACCGGATAACGTTGCGTTGTTCAAAGAGCCGGCCCGAGCTTTCGACTTTTCCGCGAAAGTCCGAAAGAACCGGAAGAAGGTGCTTATCACCCGCGATCTCTACGAGATCGTAGTCGATAGATTTTGTGACTGCCTTTACCGGAAATGAGGGCATGATATCAGTCAGCTCATACTCGATTCGCAGCACCCTGGCAGTCTCGCGATCGATCCAGATCCGCCCCTTTTCACCCGCCGGAGAGGAACTATAGATCGGCCCCTTTAATCCGACACCGCCATGCTTATTGTTTGCGAGGTCTATCTGATAGCCGAAAACAAGTGCGGTGCGCCCGCGGATCACGTCGGAACTTTCGGCCTCAAAACGCGTTTTGCTGTCAGGGGAAAAGATCTTTTTGAGGTCCTCAACAAACTCGCCCCCCGATGTGGCGCCGTCCAAACCGCTGTAACTCCCAGATAACTCGAAATTTACCGGCGCCCCGTTTTTTGAGAGTACCCGGTATTGCTCTCCCTTTTCAGAGTGATAGCTTACGGCGATGACCAAATTATCGTAAGGCCGCCAATTGCCGGTACCTGCATACGCTTCTGATCTGGTGATCAACTGCTTGACCACGAAATCCGGCATGTCATCTATTACCGAGAGTGTATTGCGACGGGTACGCTCGAGAAGAGACTCGGCCTCGGCTACAGATGGAAGACGGGTGCTTTCAGGATCACGGCGACGGCGCTCAGCTTCTTCAAGGGCACGCCGAAGCTCGGCGTTATTCGAACTTCTTGTGCGGGTGAGACTGCGAATACCGTCCGTTACCGGAAAGCCGATGCCGCGATTTCGGACCGACTCAACTATCTCATGCACGCTAGCCGCTCCCTTTATCCCGTATAGCATTCTGACGTACTCAGCCTGAGCTATCGGCCCATTCTGTCCAGCAGCCGGGATAGCGAGAAGCAAAAAGATCAATAGAACCGAGAGTTTTCTCATTGACTAAAATTGATGCGGAAGGTTGGCCGGCAGTTGGCTCGTGATGCTTAACCGTCAAGTGAAAAAGCGGAGAAAGTTCTCCGCTTTTTCGGTTTGTAAACTACATTCGAAAAGCCTAGTTCACCCACTCTTCTTCATAGTTCAACTGCCAATGCCGTGTGACCCAATTCTGGGCCGCCGTCATCACCGTGTTCTTCCACTTCTTGAAATTCTCCAAGATCGAAAGAGCGGCGAGCGGTTTGCTCGGGTCACGCTCAACTCGAATTACCTGCGTTGCAACCTCGATAACGGTCTTCTTCTCCTCAAAGATACGAAGTTTAACTTCGCTTCCGACCGGCGGGAGCACTTCAAGATTGACCAATGCGCTCGATTCGCCTATATTCTCGGTCGTCCCCTCGACCTTGATCAATTCGCCGCTTTCCTGATCGATCCAGCTTGCAACAACGGGCATATTTGCGAGTATCCGATGGTGTAAAGGCGTCTTATAAGACGCTGTTGCGTATTCTATCTGTGCCATATAAATTCCCCCTTTTTCGTTCACCCGATATCGACTGAAAGTGTTCGGTTTTCAAACAGCGTTCAGAGCGAAAGCTAAGGTAAAGCATTCTTACAAAAAAGTCAAGTTTCAATTCCAAACGCTACTGCCCCACTTTTATGTCGTGATCGTCCATCAGATGACAAAAAACTCGAAGGGGCTGTCTGAATAAAGACAACAGCCTTTTTAGAACCTAAATTTGCCGATCGGTCCACAAAAGCAAGTCGCCCGGTTGAAACTCCGCTGGGGTTTCTTACTACCGTTAACCTGGTCTTAACCTGCGGCCATTACACTGCGAAATATAGCAAGCAAGGCAAATGGAATTGGGAACTGTAATTGCGTTAAAAGAGCGCACAAATAAGGAAAATTTCCAACGCTTTTCGTTGGATCGGCTCGGGTACAATGCTCCCGAATGCAAAGTTGTTGCAAACATAAGGGTTGCAAAACACGGGAGAAGCAAACTTTCTTTGAATTAGCTCCGTTTACCGGACGCACAGCTATCCGCTCATCCGAAAAGCGGAAGAAAAATCCAAAAATCGAGAGGATATAGGTCCTTCGCATTATCCAAGCGGCCTTTTCCAGATCAACAAGAGGCAAAACAAATGATTAAATATTTCACCATTCGATCGTTCGTACTCCTTTGTACAATGATGGCGGCATTCGCCCTCGCGGGCGTGGCTCAGGTGACGACCGCAGAAATGAACGGACGGATCGTCGATGCGCAGGGCCAGCCGTTAGCTGGTGTGAGCGTAGAGGCGGTTCATGAACCAAGCGGAACACGCTACACGGCCGTCACGAATGACTCAGGACGATATACCATCCCGTTGATGCGGGTCGGCGGCCCGTACACGGTCAAAGCGGTCGGCGCCGGTTTTACAGAGCAGACTCGTCAAAACCTCCAACTAAGTTTAGGTTCTGCTGTATCCGTGAACTTCAGCTTAAGTGCGGCGATCGCTGAAGAAGTTACCGTACAGATCGACGATATATTCAGTGAAGGCCGTACCGGAGCTTCAACTAATGTCTCCAATACAGTTCTAACGGCACTCCCGACCATAGGCCGTCAGTTGACTGACTTTTCAAGATTGACGCCGCAGTATGGCGGTGGCGGTTCGTTTGCGGGACAGGATAATCGTCTGAACAACATTACGGTTGACGGTTCATACTTCAACAATTCCTTTGGTCTCGCCGGAGCTCCGGGTGAGAGAACTGGCGTTTCACCGATCTCGCTGGCGGCCGTTGAGGAATTTCAGGTTAGCGTTGCCCCCTTTGACGTGCGGCACGGCAATTTTGTCGGTGCCGATGTAAACGTGATAACAAAGAGTGGAACAAACAAGTACACCGGTTCGGTTTACTACATCTGGAGGAATCCCAGCTTGGTCGGAAAGGAAGCTGGTGAAAACTCGTTTAACCCTGGAGATTTCAAATTCCGTACGTGGGGCTTTACCGGCGGCGGACCGATCCCGTTCCTTAATTTCGGTGAGAACAACGGGAAATGGTACACCTCCGGACGTGACAAACTGTTTTTCTTCACAAGCTATGAAGATGAACTTCTCACTCAGCCCGGCACTACCTGGCAAGCTTGCCCGGGCACGGGCTGCAGGACCGGTAACGTTACACGAGTACTTGCTTCGGATCTCGACCAGCTCAGCAACTTCCTGAAACAGAACTTCAATTACGATACCGGACCGTATCAGGGATATAACCACTCTACGCCTGGCAAGAAGTTCCTTCTCCGCGGTGATTACAATATCAACTCTAAGAACCGGCTAACGCTGCGGTACATGCATCTCGATTCAGAGACGGACGTACTAGTATCAGATTCGTCCTCGCTCGGTTTTGGTAATCGAAGAACAAGGCTTGATGCCTTGAACTTCAAGAACTCGAACTACACGATCCTCGAGAATATCCGCTCTATGGTCGGCGAGTGGAGTTCGATGTGGGGGACAAAGGTATCGAACAGCTTACTGATCGGCTATACGAAACAGGACGAAAGCCGCGGCTCTATCGACAACCTCTTCCCCTTCGTAGATATCCTGCAGGGAGGTGTTACCTACACTTCGTTTGGAGCGGAACCCTTCACGCCGAATAACGAGCTTAGATATAAATCGTTCCAGGTGCAGGATAATATGTCGTTCTACCGTGGTTCCCACACGATCACTGCTGGATTCAGTTTCGAACGGTACGAATCAGAGAACGTCTTCTTCCCGGGTTCGCAGAGCGTATATACGTACAACTCGCTGGCTGATTTCTATGCCGATGCAAACGGATACCTGGCAAATCCGAATCGGACGACGTCGCCGGTCAGCCTTAGACGGTTCCAGGTGCGATGGATGAACATTCCGGGTCTGGATAAACCGGTTCAGCCACTTGAAGTCATCTACATGGGCTTCTATGGGCAAGACGTATGGAAGGTCAGAGATAATTTCACGCTTACTTTTGGCCTCCGCATGGACGTGCCGTTCTTTGGTGAGACCGGTTTCGAGAACCCGGCCGCGAACGCGCTGACCTTCCGTGACGAAGCCGGCGCCAGCGTGCAATATCGAACGGAAAAACTGCCGGATGCGAATATCCTGTGGTCGCCGCGGGTTGGTTTTAACTGGAGTCCTTACAGCAAGCTTCAGATCCGCGGTGGGTCGGGACTCTTCTCTGGGCGTCCTGCGTACGTCTGGATCTCGAATCAGATAGGTGAGAACGGGCTGCTGACAGGATTTGAGCAGATCGACAATACAACGATCAGGCCATTCCATCCTAGCCCGAACAAGTACAAAGGAACCGCTACGGGCCTGCCGGCAACCTCATATGGATTGGCGATCACGGACCCAACCTTTAAGTTCCCGCAGCTGTGGCGTTCAAGCATTGCTGTTGATTATAAGATCCCGCTCGGACTCGTTGCCGGGACCGAATTCTTGTATTCGAGAGATGTAAACGGTATCTATTACATTAACGCGAACCTCACGGCTCCGAACACGAACTTCACTGGTGCGGACACAAGGCCGCGATGGACGACCAGCAACAGGATCCACAGCAACATCTCTAGCGCTATCGTGCTCAAGAATCAGAACATCGGCAATGCCTGGAACCTGGCTTTCACACTTGAAAAGCCGTTTGCTAAAGGTTTCTTTGCAAAAGGTGCCTACAGTTATGGTGTCGGCAGGAATACGGTCGATCCCGGTTCGATCGCATTTGGTTCCTGGAATAACAATCAGCATTCCGGTAACCCGAACAATCCCAGCGTGGCGTACAGCAGCGCTAGTGCAAAGCATCGAGTATTTGGTGCTGTCACATATCGCCGCGAGTACTTCAAGTTCGGAGCCACTTCGATCTCCGCATTTTGGGAGTCAAGGCCTCTTGGAAACACCAGCTATGTTTTTGGAGGCGACCTGAATGGAGACGGCGGTACAAGCAATGACCTGATCTATATTCCGAGGAATACATCGGAAATGAACTTTGGGAACATTACGAACTCCTCGGGAACCGTTCTGTTTACGCCTGCACAACAAGCCGCAGCTTGGGAAGCTTTTATCCTACAGGACAAGTATCTTTCCAAGAACCGAGGTAAATATGTTGAACGCGGCGGCGTTTTCCTCCCGTTCGTACACAGAATGGACCTCGGCCTTTCGCAAGACGTCTTTGCTAAACTTGGCGGCCAGACACATAAGTTCCAGTTCAGGGCAGATATCCTCAATTTCGGAAATTTGCTTAATAAGAACTGGGGCGGCGGACAAGGGCTCGTAACTAACCAGCCCTTGGTCACGACCAGCACGGCCGCAACTGCGACCTGCCGCGTTGGCCCGGCCGTAGCAACGGCGGCAGCCTACTGTTTACGTACGGTAGGTTCAGGACTGTTGACCAATTCGCTGCAGCGAACGGCAAACATTAACGATGTTTACCGGATACAGTTCGGCGTTCGTTACTTCTTTAACTGATCCTTACCCCGAAAGGCAGCGTTCTAAACTAAGGAAACGCTGCATTTCAATTGGTAACCTGAGGCTGTTCGATAAGCTCGGACAGCCTTTTTGTTTGAAAGGGGCTCAGGACCAAAGTCGTGGGGTATATTACTTTCTGAGGACGCCAAAAATGTCCGGGATCTCCGAAAGAGCTGAGGTTCCAACATCTGGCGGATCTTGGGTCTTATTTGATGTGGGAATCAAAAGGGTCTTTACGCGGATCAACCTTTGATCCGATCTGTTCTACGGGACGACTTTGGGTCGATAAAATGCGTAGTATTATAGATTTGCATCCTCAATGCGTGTACTCCAGTTATCATCATCAAGAACCTACGGCGGCGGCGAACGCCACTTTGTCGATCTCTGCCGCGGCCTCCAAGATCGCGGCCATGAGGTGTTTGCCGCCCTAAGGCCAACAAGCATCTGGCAGGAACGCCTTTCTTTCCTTCCCAGAGAACGCATCTTTCACGTCTCGATCAGGAATTCGTTCGGCATCTTGAGCGCGACCCGCATTGCCGGCTTTGCGCGCGACAATAGTATCGAAATAATTCATGCCCACCTGGCAAGAGACTACATTCCGGCGAGTATCGCATGTGCATTGGCCGGCCCTTCAAAGTTTGTTTTGACAAGGCATGTCCTGTTCCCATTGAAACCGTTCAACAAGTTCGCGCTCAAGAATCTGTCAAAAGCGATCGCTGTTTCCAGTGGGGTCGAGCGCTCTCTCAGGTCCGTATTTCCGGCATCAAAGATCGTTCAGATACCAAACGGTATCGACCCGAATCCGATGGACAATGCCGAGCGAGAACGCCTTCGAAGCGAGTTCCGCTCGTCTCACGGCGTGCCAGCCGACGTCCCGTTGATCGCGACCATCGGAGAATTGATCCCGTTAAAAGGACAGCAAGACCTCGTTTTGGCGGCTAACGAGGTGCTTCGAAAATACCCTGAGGCCCGCTTTCTTATCGTCGGCAAGGACAATACAGTGGACCAGCGTCACCGCCGTGACCTAAAGCGGCTGGTCAAGGTCCTGGGGCACGAAGAACGATTTCTCTGGCTTGATTGGGTAGAGGACACTCGGCCGTTATACACAGCATTGGATCTATTCGTTTCTGCGTCGCACACTGAGAGTTTTGGGATGGCAATACTTGAGGCATTGGTGACGGGAACACCGGTCGTGGCAACGTCAACAGAGGGTGCAAAGGAGCTGGTCTCAGATGCCGAGAACCTTGTCCCTGTCGAAAACCCGGTAAAGCTGGCTGAGACTATCATGGTTCGTCTCGGCGATATGCCTCGCAGCCGTATGATCGCAGAGAGGGCGAGGGCAAGGGCAACTCAACGCTTTTCGCTGGACCGAATGATTGACGATACGGTGCACCTCTATGCATCGCTATAAGCCAACATTTCTCAGTGTTTATTAGTTTTTCAAGGAGGTTCATGCATCGATCGAGATGATCAGATTAGATAAGGGAATTTGCTCTGATTACGCGGCCGCTTCCAGCCGCGAATGGCTCGAGACCAATGGCATCGGCGGTTTCGCTTGCGGAACTGTCGCCGGCTCCAACACGCGTCGATATCACGGGCTGCTGACAGCCGCTATCGACCCGCCACTTGGACGGCTCCGTATGCTTTCAAAATTTGAAGAGACTATCGTTATTAACGGCCGTCGGTACGATCTCTCTGCGAACCAGTTTCCTTCCGTGGTCTCCCCTAAAGGATATGAATACTTGACCGCATTTCGCCTCGACCCCTTCCCTGTGTGGACCTATGAGATAGAAGAAAATGCGATCGAGAAAAGTCTCTTCATGATCGATGGTTCAAATACAACGGTCTTCGTTTGGAGGTTCGTCGGCAAACACGTCACGGGCACGGAACTTATTATTAGACCGCTTTTGTCCTTCGTCGATTACCATTCTCTGCAAAGTGAATCATCGGTGATCTCCTTCGATTTCGTTTCCGTGGACGACCGTATTGAGATCGACGCAGGTGAGTCACTGCCAACGCTATTCCTGACGCACAATGGCAAGGAAGTTATCGAAACCGGGTATTGGTACCGTAATTTCGAATATCCTTTAGAACAGGAACGCGGGTTCGATTTTTCCGAAGACCTTTATCAGCCGTTCGAGATAGTCTGCGATCTGTACAGAGAGGAAACTTGGTTATACGCATCGACTGAACGTGACCTTAGGTTAGACACCCAGAAGGCCGCACAGAATGAGAAAAAGCGCCGCAGTTCCCTTGTCCGAAAGGCCGGATACAGGTCTGCTTTGGGCAAACAGCTTTCAATAGCTGCCGACCAATTCATCGTCAAACGCGGGGCGGGCCGGACCGTGATCGCGGGCTATCCATGGTTTTCAGACTGGGGCAGAGACACTATGATCTCGCTGGCCGGGCTAAGCCTGGCCGTAGGCAGGGCCGATATTGCAAAGGAGATACTGCTCGAGTTTTCACATCACGTTTCCGAAGGAATGCTGCCGAATCGTTTTCCGGATGCCGGCGGTGAGGCGGAATACAACACGGTTGACGCGACGCTTTGGTACTTTGAGGCGATCCGTGCATTTATCGAACAAACCGGTGACCACAAGGCGATTCGAGAATCGATCTATCCGAAATTGGCTGACATAGTGGCATGGCACCTGCACGGTACCCGATACAACATTCATTTGGATACTGATGGTTTACTTTTTGCAGGTAAGCCCGGCGTTCAATTGACGTGGATGGATGCCAAGATCGGTGAAAAGGTCATCACTCCCAGGACGGGCAAACCCGTTGAGATCCAAGCGCTTTGGTACAACGCCCTTATGGTGATGGAAGGGCTGGCAAAGGAATTCGGGGACAACAAAGACGCTACCCGCTATCGGGCAATGGCAGACCTTTGCAGGCTAAGCTTTAACGGAGCGTTTTGGAATGATGAAGAGGGGTGTCTTTTTGACGTGATCGAAAATGGCGAGCGAGACTCTTCTGTCCGCCCAAATCAGATACTGGCAGTTTCGCTGTTTCATTCGATGCTTGATGCCGGCCGTTCGGCAAAAGTGGTCGAAAAAGTTACAGGCGAGCTATTGACGCCGATCGGGCTGAGGTCGCTTTCGCCGCGCGACGCGAAATACTGCGGAGTTTACGCCGGTACCCCGTTTGAACGCGATTCAGCCTATCACCAGGGAACGGTATGGGCATGGCTGATCGGACCGTTCATTGATGCATACCGTAAGGTCAATAGGGCCGACAGGGAGCTGGAGCAGCGCGTTTCAGAACTGCTGAACGGATTCGAAGGCCATTTGAGCGAGGCCGGGCTCGGCCAGATATCAGAGATCTTTGACGGTGACGGTCCCCACACGCCGCGAGGCTGTTTTGCACAGGCATGGAGCGTGGCCGAAGTCCTCCGTGTGCTTCCAAAGAAGGGAAACTAAGGAAATCTAAGGCAATAGCATCGCCGCCCAGTCACGGGTTTAGAGCTGCAAAAAAGGCTTTCGATGCAATGAAAGAATTTTTTGTGGACGCGGCTGCATGTAAAGTGATAAATTCAAGAGAGTGTTGATAAAGTTTTAACCCCCGCCTGATCTTCCCGCCATGAAAGACCCAATATCCGGCGCCTCATTCACATTTTTTTGGGTGTGCCTTCTTATTCTGGCGACAGCTTATAACACGAATGCCGCCGTTTATGAGGTAAGACAGGGCACGGCAATGTCCAACATAGCCGATGTGCCGTGGATAACTTTGCAGCCAGGTGACGTCGTCTTGATCCACTGGCGTCCAACGAGCTACAACGAAAAGTGGGTGATCGGACGCAGTGGAACTCCACAAGCCCCGATCATCATAAGAGGCGTTCCGGGGCCGAACGGAGAACTGCCTGTTATCGACGGAAGAAACGCGGTCACGCCGGCGGGATTGAATTTCTGGAGCGAGAACCGCGGCGTTATCAAGATCGGCGGCTCGAACATACCCTCAAGCACGATGGCTTCGAACATCGTCATCGAGGGTCTTGAGATCCGCAGCGGCCATCCGAGTTACACATTTACAGATGATTCGGGTATTGTCCAAACCTATTCCGCGTCCGCCTCTTCCATTTTTGTCGAACTAGGCGAGAACATCACGGTCCGCAATTGCCGCATCCACGACAGCGCAAACGGCTTTTTCGTGGCATCAAGCAATTCTGCCGCATCTCGAAACATCCTCGTCGAAGGTAATCATATCTTCGGCAACGGCGTTTCAGGCAGTATTTTCCAGCACAACAACTACACAGCGGCGTACGGGATAACATTTCAGTACAACCGTTTTGGACCGCTTCGTGCGGGTGCACCCGGCGTGAATTTGAAAGACCGCTCAGCGGGTTTAGTCGTTCGCTACAATTGGATCGAGGGCGGAAACCGCAACATTGACATGGTGGACGGCGAGGACAGCACGATAATCAGGAACGCCCCGGAGTATCGGTGGACGTTCGTGTACGGAAATGTATTGATAAAACAAGACGGCGGGAACAACCAGGCGGTACATTATGGCGGAGATAGCGGAGCGACCGTCGCATACCGCAAGGGAACGCTCTATTTTTACAACAACACTCTCTACTCGATAAGGGCGGGAACGACAGTTGTGATGCGTCTTTCAACAAACGACGAAAACTGTGACGCCCGCAATAATATCCTCTTCAATACCGCTGCCGGCACGAGCATGGCGATGCTTGCCGAGGCAGGCACACTAATGTTGTCTAACAACTGGGCGAAAACCGGTTGGCGTAACTCTCACGAGGGAGCGTCTTTCAGCGGGAGCGTGGCCGGCGGAGCATCGATGATCACCGGCACCGCTCCTGGATTTACTGATGCAGCATCGCAGAATTTCAAGATCGGAGCGGACTCGCCGGCAGTAAATGCCGGAACCTCGCTTCACCCTTTCGTGCTCCCCGAGAATGATCTGTTGCGCCAATACGTACTTCATCAAGCCGGCGAACAAAGGCCGGTTGCGGGCCCGCTCGATCTTGGCGCGTTCGAATACTCGCCGATCGCACCGCTTCAGATCGTGACCGTTGAACTGCCTGCGGCGATTCGCCAGCACCCGTACACGGCCGTTTTGCAGGCCTCTGGCGGCTCCGGCGTGTTCGCTTGGTCGGTAACTGAGGGCTCTCTCCCGCCCGGAATACGGCTCGACGCCTCGACCGGCACCCTTTCTGGACGGACCCGACTGCGAGGCACGTGGACCTTCACCATCACGGCGGCCGATGTTTCGAACAATACTTTGACCGCCAGCCGGCAGTTTTCGGTCGCGTCAAGGCTGCATCAATGATCCTAACTTTGCAAAGATGTGAGATCGGGGCTAGAATTACAAACAATGTTTTACGCTACGGGCACGGGGGGAATGAAATGGGTAAGAGGTTGTTAATAGTCGAAGACTACGAAGACAGCCGCCAGTTGATGCGGCATTATCTCGAGGCTGAAGGACACTCCGTGATCGAGGCCGCCGGAGCATATGAAGGTATAGAAAAGGCCGAACGCTATCACCCGGACCTAATCTTTATGGACATCGGCCTCCCGCTGCTCGATGGGCTATCGGCTGCAAAGATCATCCTCAGCAAAAGAGATCTTATCGGCATTCCTATAGTGATCGTGACCGCTTTCCGTGATATCAATGACCAGGCTCGCGACGCGGGCTGCACCGGCGTCATCTATAAACCAGTCAATTACCCCGCACTAAAGAATATTCTTGATTTCCATTTCGCCGGGCACTGACACATTCAAGATAAAATTGTGACGTGGAGATAATGCACGAAAGTGTCGGTCCTTCCGACACTCAGGAATGGCCCTAGGATGCGCCGAACTGGCTTCTGAACTTTTCGAATTCCGACCGAAGTGTTTGCAGCTCTTCTGACAACCGTTGTACTTCTGCCTCAAGAAACTGAACCCTTTGCCCGGAAGCGGGAGTACCCGCTTCAGACTCATGTCGGAGCCTGAATTTTTCCATTTCGACCGCGCCCGAAAGCAGGTGAGCAAAGCGCGCCTCTTTTTGTCCCGGCTGGCGTTCGAGCTTCAAGACAAGCGGTTCATCGCGTCGTGCTAGGGCGTCGAGCGTTTCCTGGACTTCGCTGATAGAGCCGAATTCATGCAAGCGATCCGCGCGGCCGCGAAGTTCACCCGCGGTCTGCGGCCCTCGAAGCAGCAGTAGCGTGATCACAGCCGTACCGGCCTCGTCTAGTTCATAAACACTCGGAAGCATATGCTTGTATTTAACCGCCCGACTAGTGCTTCCATGGAAGAGGTAAACGAGGTTCTTGTCTCGAAGCGAGTCGATCGCGGCAAGGACGGCAGTCTCATCGAGCGACATAACAGGGTCGCGGTTCGACTTCTGATTACACGCCGCCACCAATGCATTAAGCGTCAGCGGATAGTATTCCGGTGTGGTTAGCTGCTTTTCGACCAGGCTGCCCAGAACCCTTGCTTCAATTTCATTTATCACTGCCATACGCTTGCGACCGAATGCTGGATGTTTAGACCCGCTTACTCAATGATACACCGAATGCCCGGACATGCCCTTCCCGATTCGCCCAATTGCGTACGTCGCAGCTTTACGTGAAACTATTTGTTCAAGCCATGGACGTATTCATTACCAGAACGGCGACGGATCTCGAAACGGCTTATGAGCGATTGCAAGGGGCTTCGGTTCTCGGCTGCGACACTGAAACGTCCGGGCTCGATCCCCGTTCAGGAAAACTTTACTCGGTCCAGTTCTCTGACGGTGAGTTCAATGTGCTCGTCCCGCTTAGCGAAAACGTGGAACTTGGGCCGCTCTCCGAAATTCTCTCGAGTGCCCAGATCACAAAGATATTCCATAATGCGCGGTTTGATCTCGAGTTCCTCGCCGGCTCGGGCCATTTGGTGAAAAATGTGTTCGATACGATGATCGCCGAAAAGGTCCTGACACGCGGTGCGAATCAGTCGGCCTCTCTCGCCGAAACCCTCTATCGCCATTTCGCTATTGACCTGGATAAGTCGCAACGCGCGAAATTCACGCGAAAATGGGACGGCGTTTGGACGGATGAACTTGTCCATTACGCACTATCGGATGTCGTCCACCTTCCGGCACTGATGCGGGAACAAATGGCGTGGCTGGAGCGGCTGGGCTTAAATGGGAAATATGACGAGCTAATTCTTGCGCTTATGAATTCTTCTGAGCGAGGCACTGCGCAATATGACGGTGGTGGTGTTCGGCGTGGTAGATCGTGAAATAGAGCATCTCGCGGAGCGTTAACTTTCCGAGAAGCGGATGTGGAAGGACCAAATGGTCCAGTTTCCCTTCGTCAAATTTCTCGATACCCCCGCACAAAACATTTAGTTGAGAGCGAAGCTCTTCAAGAAGTTCATCTTTCTTGTCGAACGGAATAGTGTCTGGCCTGAAGGCATCTGGCGGCGTAACGCCTGGGGCTATCGCCTCTCGGTAGCGATCGACCAATTCGTCATATCCGGCAGACTCACGATCGGCCGTTCCGAACATAGTTTTAAGAATGAATTCGGGTGCTTTCAGACCCTTGTTCAGCGGTGCCAGAGAACGGCAGAGGTGATCTGCCTGTTGGCCGGCAGTCCATTTTTCGCCGTTCAGTGCAAAGGTGAAATCGTCCTCCGACATCGTTCCGACAAAGTCGGCAAAACCAGAGTATTTTCGGTTCAGTTCTTCAATGATCTTTGCTTTATCCATTTTCCGCTTCCCAAAACCTACCAGCGGTGATACGCGGGATGGCCTTCCTTTACAGCCACAAATACGCCGCGGCACGTGTCGCAGACCTTCCCGTCCGCAATAAGTTCCGCTTCAACTGTAGCTCGATCGTCAGCGGACTCCACTACGCGAGCCCGAAGAGTAATAGGTCCTTCGACGGGTGTCGGCCTAAAGAGTTTTACATGAAATTCGGCGGTGACAGTGCACGGGGCAGCGTCTTCACCGCGCTTTTTCATCAGGTGCATAGCCGCGGCCCAGTTCGAGTGGCAATCGAGCAACGCACCAATGATGCCGCCATTCAACACACCGGGAAATGCCTGATGGTGCGGCTCGGCGTGCCACTCGGCAACCAACTCCTCACCTTCCTCAAAACTCCTTATTTGGAGCCCTTTCTCATTCGCCGGGCCGCAGCCAAAGCAGATCCCGCCCGGCGAGTAAGTTTCCTGAACGGATCTTTCATTGTCCATAACTCGGCGAAAGTTTAGCACAGCGCCGGCTTCGGACTAAGTGGAACCTCCCTCGGGCGCGGGTTGAGAAACTGGCTCCGGCTCTTCTTTCTTGGGGAATAGCAGCGAAGCAATAACAGAGATCGCGATGGTCGAAAGTATAAAGCCAAGCGACCAGGTGATCGGGAACTTGCCGCCAAAAGCGTCATTCAACCACACCATCTTAAGCCCAACAAAGATCAGTACGACCGAGAGGCCATACTTCAGCAGGTAGAACTTGCTGACCGCCCCCGCCAGCATGAAGTACATTGACCGAAGCCCGAGGATCGCAAAGATGTTCGATGTAAATACGATCATCGGCTCGGCCGTGATCGCAAAGATCGCCGGAACGGAATCGACCGCAAAGATGATGTCCGTCATCTCAAGGAAGAGCAAGGCAATGAACAGCGGGGTCGCGGCCCAGCGGCCATTTTCGCGGACAAAGAAGTGCTTGCCGTGGAGCTTCGACGTAACCGGCATTATCCGCTTGAAAAGCCGGATAACGGGATTCTTTTCGGGATCGATCTCTTTTTCCGGACCAAACATCATTTTCAAACCGGTTAGGATCAGAAATCCGCCGAAAAGGTAGATGACCCAATGAAACTGCATTAGCCACGAGCCCATGCCTATGAAGATCGCACGAAAGACGAGAGCTCCGATAATACCGTAGAAAAGCACACGGTGCTGGTATTTTGCAGGTATCGCAAAATACGCGAAGACCACAACGAAAACGAAAATGTTATCGACCGAGAGTGATTTCTCGACGATATATCCCGTCAGAAACTCCAACGAGACTGTCCAAGCCGCGGCGTCCGGGACAAAGCCCGGAATGGCCATCAGGCGTTCGTCCTGCGGAAACTTCCAAAGCGTATAGCGGTAAAGAAGGTAATTAAAGACGAGTGCTAAAGTTACCCAAACAACACTCCAGATCGTCGCTTCTTTGAAAGAGACCTCGTGTTCCTTTCGATGAAATACGCCGAGGTCAAGGGCGAGCATTAAAAGAACGAAACCGGTGAATGCGAGATAGAACCACCAATAATCGGCAAACGGAAATAGACTCATACGTGACCCTCAACAAAGTGAATTCACGTCCGCAAAGAAAAAACCTCACGCGGACATCTTTCGTGTCATCGCGCAAGGTCTTGATACTTTGCCTTCGGGCCGGAGCATTGCTGCTCGTATTGACGACCTGAGGGACCGCTTAAGGGCTATCTACTCCCCTTGCCTAGTTGTCAAGCAAAACTTTATAGAAACAAGAACATTTTGTCAAGATTTCCCGAGCTTGAATAACCGACGCTGCCTCGTGTAGATTTTATCGACGCAATAAGGCCTGATAGGCGGTCCCAGAAACATATGCTTACTCTTCTAGCAGTCGGTTTCATCACCTGGCTCGTACTCGGATATTTTGGCTACGGACGATGGATCGCCAAGCAGTTCCAACTTGATGATTCGCGCATCACACCTGCAAACCAGCATGCCGACGGGCAGGACTTCGTCCCGATCTCGCCTTTTTATTTGTTTGGCCAACACTTTTCAGCCATTGCCGCGGCTGGGCCGATCGCGGGGCCGATCATCGCTTGCATGGCCTTTGGCTGGCTCCCCTGCCTTCTTTGGATAGCGATAGGCGTTGTGCTTATCGGGGCCGTCCACGATTTTTCGGCACTTACATCTTCGGTAAGGCATCGTGCATGTTCGATAGCTGAGATAACGCGCGAAAAGCTTGGCGGACGCGCCGGGCGCGCAATGATGGCATTCATATGGCTCGCGCTCGTTTACGTAATAGTTGCATTTACCGACATTACTGCCGGGACCTTTGTCAGCGGCGACGAAGCATTGGCAGGTGAGATAAGGTTCAATCCCGGGGGAGCGGTTGCTTTTGCCTCGATAGCTTATCTTGGACTCTCGATAGTGCTTGGCCTCGTTGAAAGGTTCATTAAGCCGCCGCTTTGGCTCTCGACAATAATTTTTGTTCCAGCAACTTTCGGCGTCGCTTATGTTGGCACGATGTTCTCGAACGTTTTTGCCTATGGACACCAAACGTGGGGCATCGTCATCCTGCTTTACTGCATTGCCGCCTCGCTGGTGCCGGTGTGGGCGTTGCTTCAGCCGCGAGGCTATCTGGGTGGATTTGTACTTTACTCGGCGATCGCCCTCGGCATAATCGGAATTTTTTTCGGCGGATATACGATACAGCAGCCCGCTTTTAAGTCTTTCGACGTCGGCGGAATGACCGGGATGCTGTTCCCTTTTCTGTTTGTCACTATAGCATGTGGGGCCTGTTCTGGGTTTCACGGGCTCGTTTGCTCCGGAACTACATCAAAGCAGCTCGATAAAGAGACCCATGCCCGTCCTATTGGTTACGGTGCGATGCTTGCCGAGGGCTTCGTAGCTTTTATGGCATTGGTCGTGGTGATGATCGCCGGTAACGAGTTGCTCTACGGGCCAGACGGAAAGGCGTTTGCAGCCGGAAAGATATACGGAAACGGGATAGGCGAATTCCTAACGCTGCTGATTGGCAAGGAAAATCTTCCGTTTGCCATCACGTTCGGCGCAATGGCATTCTCGACATTCGTCTTCGATACACTTGATGTCGGGATGCGGCTAGGACGTTACCTTGTGCAGGAATTGATCGGGGTGCCTGGCCGCGTCGGTGCAGTGATCGGAACCCTGGCAACGGTTGCCCTTCCGTTCTTCCTTATCTTTTATGCCAAGCCGGGATCATGGGTAGAGTTTTGGACGCTTTTCGGCGCTTCGAACCAACTGCTCGCCGCTCTTACGCTGCTTTCCATCACTGCCTGGCTCTACAAGGCCAGAAAACGCATCGCCTTCACTCTGATACCAATGCTTTTCGTTCTCACGATAACGCTGTGGGCTTTGGGCTTGCTGGTGATCGGCAATTTTCAGGCTTCAACCGGCTTCGATATAAAGTTGGTGAATGGTCTTGCTTCGCTCACATTGATCGCTCTTGCGATATTTCTAGTGTTGACGGCTTTTGTAAAGCTCCGCAGTGAAAAGAACGACGGGCCCGATAAAGCGAAACCGGCCGTCATTTGAATTTTTCCGGAATCACGAAACATTCGCAACAACAGAGTCGTATCGAGGAAGGGAGGAACCGAGATCATGACAAATATTACTGAAATAGCACAAGATATTTTTCGCATAAATACTTTCATACCCGAAGCAAACCTAGGTTTCAGCCAGTTTCTGGTCCGCGATGAGGAACCGCTGCTTTTTCATACCGGAATGAGGTCTTTGTTTCCAGCCGTTCGCGAGGCAGTTGCTTCTCTGATCGATCCCTCGTCCATTCGATGGATCGGGTTCAGCCATTTTGAGGCGGATGAATGCGGTTCGCTGAATGAATGGCAGGAGATCGCTCCAAATGCTGCGGGCGTTTGCAGCATGGTCGCAAAGCTGGTGAGCGTTGACGACTTTGCCAATAAGAATCCGGCCAAAGGAATGATCGACGGCGAAGAATTTTCCACAGGCCGGCACACATTTCGTTTCCTTGCGACACCGCACGTGCCGCATAATTGGGAAGCAGGCCTTTTATTTGATACTACCGAGAGTGTTTTGTTTTCGTCGGATATACTTCACCAGAACGGCGATGTCGCCCCTCTGACAACTGAGAGTGTCACCGACCGGGTTCGCCAATCGATGCTCGAAATGCAGGCAAGCCCACTCGCCGACTATCTTCCCTACACTCCGAAGACAGATGCAACGCTAAAACGCGTGGCCTCGCTTAAACCCAAAACGGTAGCCTCGATGCACGGCTCTATCTTTTCGGGCAATGGCGAACAGGCCATACTTGAATACGCCGATGCGTTAAAAGAGGTATTTGGACAAGCAAATTAGTGCCGGTCGACCGGTATCCCGTCAAGCGTTCTGGTGGTGTGCTCGGTAACGCTTGCCGGGCTATCGCTCGGGGCTCTTAGCTGGGCAGTATTCGCCGGGCCGAGATACGACGCATCGACTCTTCTCGCAGAAGGATCGTCCACGCTTTCCGCACTTTTCACCAGACCACCAGCGCCGTGGCGAAGTATCATAAAACAAATGCCGAAAAGGGCAGTAAAATAAACGAAGGCTATTGGGATGAACTGATTCGGCGGCATTCCGGCTTTTGATAAAGCACGGATGACGAACATAAAGCAGAAAAAACCTGCACCGGCAGTGATAGCCGCAACCACCGGAGGCGTGGGAACAAAGGATGAATTAGCCCCGCGACCTTCTTCGACCCTTCGGCCGCAGCGGCTGCAGTAATTCAACCCGGCTTGAAGCTGTGATCCGCAGCCCGGACAAAACATATTCTACCCCTTTACCGGCCCGATCTTCTCCTCGAGCCAATTCGTAAGATCATCAACGCTTTCGATGTGTACCGGTTTCCCTTTCCACGCCTTGATGGCAAATATCACCAGCATGACCGTGGTCACGAGTGTGAAGATCCCGCTGCCCAGGCTAGCGAGGTCAGTGACCCTGCCGACAATGCCCAGCAGCGTCGTCACAATGAGAATGCCGACATGGGCCGCCAGCCCCTGGGCAGCGTGAAACCGCACTTTCGTCTCATTCTTTGGAATTATCAAAAGCAGGACCAGCCCGGCGACAAGGCCGATCGAGAATGGGAAATAGGGCAGGCCGATCAGCCACTTTTCCGGCAATCCGGTTTTTGAGACTTTACGGTCTCCTGCTCGATTCATTTCGCTAAGCGCTGTCGGTTGATATATTGCAGGCGAGGCCCCGCCCTGAAAACCGTAAGCGGCAAACTGTGCGTCATCGAATCGCCTGGTCTCGTCCTCGGTCACGCTGGCGGGAGGAGTCGGGAATTCACTAGTGCTGTACCTTGATCTCTGCGGCGCAGTGTACGAGCCCGAGTCCATATCCTCAGTAACCTTAACCTTATCCGGAAACTCCGGATCAAGCGGATTTGTGTCGAATTTTTTCGGCATCGTCGGTCTTATATTACGACATCTTAACTTGTTTGGTTCGATTTTTCTAAGTTTCCCTCGGTTACACTCTCAAGCGCCCCACTAGCCGCCGCAGCAAGCAACCATTCGCAGCCCGCCCGATCCGGACAACATTTCAGAAGACGAGAAAGCTGTGCTATCTTGACGTTTCCTGAAGGCAAAAGATCTACTTGTATGGGCGACGTTTTCAATTTTTACTCCGGGCCTGCGGTGCTTCCGAAAGCCGTACTAGAAACGGCAAGGTCAGAAATGCTGGACTTTGGGACCACTGGGATAAGCGTGATGGAGATCAGCCATCGTTCCCAAGAATTTAGCGCCCTGTTGAGATCGGCCGAAAGCCGACTTCGCAACTTGATCGGGATTCCCGGAAACTACCGTGTATTCTTCATGCAAGGTGGTGCGAGTCTTCAATTCTCAATGGTCCCGATGAATTTCCTTCGAAAGGCAAATGCGGACTATGTTATCACCGGTGCCTGGGGCGAAAAGGCTGCGAAAGCCGCCCGACCATACGGAAACGTTCAAGAGATAAGCTTGAAGACCGATGAAGGATTTAGGCGGGCGCCCGGCGAAGGCGAACTTCGCTATTCCCCAAATGCTGTATATGTCCACTACGTCTCGAACGAGACTATAGACGGCATTGAATTTGACCATGACCTAGCCGCAGGCGACATTCCGGTGGTCTGTGATGCCTCGTCAAACTTGCTTTCTCGGCCGATCGACATTTCCAGATACGCGATGATCTATGCTGGTGCCCAAAAGAACATTGGACCAAGCGGGGTCACGGTCGTCATCATTCGCGAAGATCTGATCGAAAGCGCCGCAGGCCCCTTTCCGATACTGAATTATCGGGCTTTTACAGCCGCAGACTCGATGCCCAACACACCGAATACCTGGGGGATCTATATTATTGATCTTGTTCTCAAATGGGTTCAAAACGAAGGCGGCTTGGATGTGATCGCCGAGCGAAACCGTAGAAAGGCAAAGTTGGTCTATGAGGCAATTGACCGCAGCGACGGCTTCTATACCGGGACAGCAGAACCGACCTCGCGGTCAAGAATGAACGTTACTTTCCGCCTGCCGAATGCCGAGCTTGAAGACCGGTTTTGCAGAGAGGCTGAGGCAGCCGGTCTCGTCGGCCTTCGCGGGCATCGGTCGGTCGGCGGCATTCGTGCATCCATCTATAATGCTTTTCCGATCGAGGGCGTTGAACGACTTGTTGCGTTCATGGAAGTTTTCTCCGAAAACAACTGAAAATTCAGGATCAGCAAAGTCGGTTAGCTCATCTGGCAATGGCGCCGTCGGCGATCAGATCAAACGCCGCTTGCAGAGATCTTGCGAGCTCAACGTCCTCATCTTCGCCCACGGTGCGAAGATCGATTAGGACCTTCCCGTTCTCGATCCGCGCAATAACTGGCGGATCGGTGTGCCGCAGGGCGGCTTCGATCTCGACAGAACTAACGGTTGAGTGCGAGACGGCTATCACCGTAGATGTGATGGAAGAATCGGGTGATGCACCTCCGCCAACCGCGGACCTGCTTTCAAGAAGTTCGAAGGATAAACCATTCGCTCGCGACTCTGATTTCGACAGGCTCTCCAACACCTGCCTCGATCTTTTTCCGATCTCATCTCCCGAAATGCTGAGCATTCGATGAACGGGAAGATCTTCAAGGTTTGTTTCTGCAAGATAGGCGTCCAGTGTGTTCTCAAGCGCCGCAGTGATGAGTTTATCAACTCGAAGAGCACGGAAGAACGGGTCTTTTGCCAAGGTTTGAACATATCGGGCTCTGCCAACGATAATGCCTGCCTGAGGTCCGCCGAGAAGTTTATCCCCGCTGAAACTGACAATATCGGCCCCATCGGCAATAACGTCCGAAATGACAGGTTCACCATTAACCCCGAACTTTGAGAGATCGACGAGGGCACCAGAACCGGCATCTTCGTAAAAGATGATCCCGCGGTCCGCGGCAAGCATCGCTAGGTCCCGTGTATTCGGTGTCTTATGAAATCCGGTTATTCGGTAGTTCGAAGGATGAACCTTCAATATCATCGCGGTCGTTTCTGAAATGGCCGACTCGTAATCCCGAAGATGAGTTCTATTTGTCGTACCGACCTCCCTCAATTTCGCTCCGGAACGCTCCAAAACATCTGGGATCCGAAAATCGCCGCCGATCTCGACCAATTCGCCCCGCGAAACTAGGACCTCGCGACCTCGTGCAAAGACAGAAAGGATAAGCAGGGCCGCCGCGGCGCAATTGTTGACGATTAGAGCATCCTCCGATCCCGTAAGCCTTCTGATGGATTCAATAGCTAGCGAGCCGCGCCCCCCCCGAGAACCACTTTCTAAGTCGTACTCGATCGTAGAATATCCGCTTGCATCCAGGGCCGCGGCACGTGCCGCCGCTGATAAAGGAGCGCGTCCGAGATTTGTATGAATAACGACCCCCGTCCCATTTATCACCCGCCTGACGCCGGTTTCGCGCCGACGGTTAACCAGCTTCTGAAGATCTTCAAGTAACGCCATGCTTAATTGTTCGCGACTTCCGAGACCTTCAGATCTAGTTCGAGAGCCACCGACGGCCAGATCACCGCGTGCCCCCTCTAACAGTTCTCGGATCAGTTCCACCAGTGTTCTGCGTCCCAGCTTTGCGGTCAGCTCTGCCTTTTCGGCGTAGCGCAACATTTCGTCAACCGACGGCAGAAAGGTGAGGACCGAATCTCTTGCCGAACCAGGGCCTTTCGAACTTTTTTTCTTTTCACCGGACATTTTTCTGGAATTCTCTGCTTTTTTACCGTTTATTATTAGTAGGGCTAGCTATTCCCTCGCAAAGCCCGTACCCAAACAATGGCCCTACCGACAAAAACCGCCATCAAGAACTTCAGAAAACAGGCAGAGGACGCGGCAGATTTCGATAAAAATCTTGTCCGTCTGGAAGACGACATAAGGAAGCTGAAGATCGAATTCGATATCTATTTCAATGGTGCCTCTAAACGCCCTCCGCTTGAAGCAAGGGCTCGGCTGGAAGCTTTCATCCGGCGAACTGCCGACAATCGCACCATTTCGTACGCTCAACGATACCAGCTTAACACGCTCATCTCACGTTATACCTCCTATCGGGAGCTATGGCGGCGAATGCTCAGACATAAGGGCGAAGAGCTTTAATAACGGGTATCAACATGATAAAGGGCGAGCCGATCTAGATCGGTTCGCCCTCAATATTTAATCTTTTCTTTTCAGCCGGCGTAAGACCCTGTTGAAGGGCCATCCGCTTGTAAGAGTTCAAGATGCCAGCTTCATCACGTTTTCAGCCTGCGGGCCTTTTGGCCCATTGGTAACTTCGTATTCAACTTCCTGCCCCTGTATCAGTGTCTTATAGCCGTCACCGGCGATCGCGCTGTAATGTACAAATATGTCCTGCTCACCGGGCTGTTCGATAAATCCATAGCCCTTGGCATTATTGAACCATTTGACCAATCCTACTGCTTTTGGCATCTCTGAAATCTCCTCCTGCAAACTTCGATATTTTCTGTTTTCTCACCTGTTATCAGACACAAGTGAACGGCGTTCTTCCTGGCCGGGGCGATCCGGTCCTTCCGCTCACAAAAAACGCAATCCAGTCTTCAGTAGAAACCATTCGCTTCCGACCGGAGCCAATCTTAAACTTCAAGATCAAAAGGGTTTTGCTGTTCGATTGTCGAGTGACGAATGAGAATTTAGCGTCATTTCGTATTTGTGTCAAGAACTTTCTTCAATCTTTGTGCATTTTTGGCCGAAAATTGACTAGTTTGCCCGATTAAAGCAACATTGAACCTGATCGGCCCCAAAAGGAGTGTCTTTGAAATGCCCGAGAACTATGGACGCGACGCACCGCTGTCATACAACAAATATTTAAAGGTAAGGGACCTGGTTCGCCTTCAGGAAACCCTTTCAGATCCGGCGAGCCATGACGAATTGCTCTTTATAATTATCCATCAGACCTATGAATTGTGGTTCAAGCAAATACTCCACGAACTTGACGCATGTATAGGTTGGATCGGCGAAGGCCGACTGTTTCGCGCAAATCATTCCCTTCGCGCGGTAATTTCGATAGAGAAGATACTGGTAACGCAGATCCACATTTTAGAATCGATGGCGCCGATCGGCTTTCTGGAATTTCGCGACAAGCTTAACCCGGCGAGCGGATTTCAATCGATGCAGTTTCGGGAACTGGAATTCGCTTCTGGAGCTAAGGACGAAAGGATTCTCGAATCCTTTAAGAACGACGACTTCGCCTATGAACGTCTCAAAAAGAGATCCGAGTCTCTGTCGCTCGCCGACGCTTTTTGGTCGCTGCTTGAAAAGAACGGTTTTTCCATAGATTCGAACGAAGAACGCGTCGCCGCCGTTGTCGAGATCCTAACTCACCCCGAGAAATTCGCCGAGATCTATAACTTGCAAGATCTTTTGATCGAGCACGATGAACTGATCATCGCGTGGCGATATAACCATATCCAAATGGTAGAGCGAATGCTGGGAATGAAACGCGGCACTGGTGGTTCGGAGGGCGTCGGATATTTGATGACGACGCTGAAAAAGAAGTTCTTCCCCGAACTCTGGGAGGCTCGAACGCATCTGAAGATCTGATGGTCTGGTTTTTGTTATCAGCCTTTAGCAGTTCTGGGTCTGGAGGTCAGATCGGTCAACAAATAGATGAAATACATCGCAAGAAGTTCTGCACTCGCCTTCGCCATTACGGCAATTCTGTATGGCTCCTTGTTTGGACAACGGGACGAAACAGTACGCGTGACGTTCCTTCATCTCAACGATACCTACCAATTTACGCCCGTTGACGGGGGAAAGCGCGGCGGCTTGGCTCGCGTGATGACGATCCGTAAGCAAACACTCAAGGAAAATCCGAATACGCTGATGACGCTCGGCGGCGACACGCTGTCGCCCTCGGTTGAGACCCGAACCTATCGCGGCAAGCAGATGATCGACGCCTGGAATATGGTCGGACTTGATTACGGCGTGCTGGGCAATCACGAATTCGACATCCGCACAGGTGAACTGCTTGATAGGGTGAAAGAGTCGAAATTCACTTGGCTCGGCTCGAACGTGATCGATACGAAAACCGGGAAGATCTTTGCCGATATGCCGCCTTTCGTGATTCGAGAGTTCGGCGGCGTCAAGATCGGGATCTTCGGCTTGCTGCTTCCTGAGACAAAGGAAACATCCTCGATCGAGCAACACCTGCAGGTAACAGATTACTGCAAGACGGCGCAGGAGCTGATCCCAAAGATTCGCGCTGCCGGTGCGAACACGATAATTGCATTGACGCATATGTTCATGGCACAGGACAAACGGCTTGCCCATTGTGCACCGGGCATCGATCTCATCCTCGGCGGCCACGAACACACGCTGCTGCAATCGTCGGCAAACGGAGTTCCCATTTTTAAGATGTGGGCCGATGCCCGCGAGTTAGGCCGTTTCGATCTTTTTATTGACCGCAAGACGGGCAAGCTGACAAGTATGGACTGGGAAATTATCCCGGTGACTGATCAGATACCGGATGCCCCGGAATTTTCTCAGGTCTATGAGAAATATAAAGAACTTCTTGATTCGCTGGCTATTAGGGTCGGCGCTACGGGCGTCGAACTTGACGCGCTATCGCATTCGGTCAGGACAAAAGAGACGAATATCGGCAATTTTATTGCAGACGCCTATCGGGAAGCGGTAGGAGCAGAAGTCGCTCTCGTAAATGGTGGATCGATCAGGGCCGACCTGACTTACTATCCCGGCCCGCTCACTATGAGAGACGTGCTCTCGATGCTACCGTTCAACAATCCCATCGTAAAGGTTGAAGTGTCGGGCAAGCTGCTGGCCGACATTCTCGAACACGGTGTGGCCCGCAGTGCCGAAGACAACGAACCCGGCCGATTCCCGCAGGTGTCGGGGTTGAGCTTTAAGTTTGACGTTCGTAAACTTCCTGGACAACGCGTCTCAGATATTCTTGTGGGCGGCAAACCGCTCGACCTGAACAAGACCTATACATTGGCCACATCCGACTTTCTCGTTTCGCGCGGGGGCGATGGCTATACAATGTTCAAGGATGCGAAAGTGCTTCTCTCGGCAGACAAGGCTCCGAAAGATTCCGAGGTGTTCGAAAAGGCGATCAAGGCATCTCCCAGCGCGACCATATCACCGCAGAATGAAGGCAGGATCATAAGGATAAACTAGGGAGGCTTTAGATCAGAAACTTCTCCCTTCCTATTACCGATGCATCAGGATCGCAGCTCTAAGTGCAGTTGGTCCTGCTTCGGAATAATCTCGGATGGCCGTGTTCTAAACAAATTCGGCAAATACCTCGTTTGAAAAAAGCATTCCCTTACGTGTCAGTCGCAAACGCTGACCGCTCAACTCTAAAAGGCCCTTTTCCATAAGATCGTCGGCAGTTGCCTTGAGATCGACGCCGAACCTCTTCCTGAATTCATTGAGATCGATGCCTTTGTTCAATCTCAACCCGAGGAACGCGGCTTCTGACGCAATGTTGATCTCTTCCCGAAAAATTTCCGCGGAGCCGAACTGCTCGATCATTTCGACATATTTTGCAGTGTCGCGTTCGTTCGCATAACGCTCGCGTCCGTTGAAAGAATGTGCCGAAACTCCGTAACCCAAAACGGGAGCCAAAGTCCAGTATTTAGTGTTATGGAGCGACTCAAAGCCGGGCTTTGCAAAATTCGATATCTCGTATTGTTCGTAGCCCGCGGAGGCAAGCCGGTCGAGCATCACCTCATACATTTCGGCGGCGAGTTCGTCGTCGATGGGTGTGCGGCGGCCCGAACGCACCTGTTCGGCGAGCGGAGTTGATTCGTGTATTTCTAATAGATACAAAGATATATGCTCCGGCGACATTGCGACGGCTTCATTGAGATTCTGCCGCCAATCCTGCATCGTCTGCCCTGGCAAACCGGCTATCAGGTCGAAACTTATGTTCTCAAAGCCCGCATCGCGAAGCATACGGTAGGTCTTGCGAGCGTCGCTCGAGTCGTGCCCGCGTGCGAGCAGCTTCAGATCTCGATCGTTGAAAGTCTGCACGCCGAAACTCGCACGGTTGACGCCGAGCTCTCGATACGCCGCCAGCTTTTCCGGCGTGACCGTGGCGGGGTTCATCTCCATGGTGACCTCGGGACCGTTTGCCACAGTGAACACGGAGAACACCGATGAAAGTATCGTTTCTACTTGTTTGGGTTCGAGTAGCGAAGGTGTCCCGCCGCCGAAATAGATCGTATCGTTCAAATTTCGAATTTCGAATTTCGAATTTCGAATTTCAAAACACAGGGCATCGACGTACCGTTCGACTGCTTCGCCGCTGCGGTAAATATCCGTCGCAAAGTCGCAATACGAACATCGCGACTTGCAGAAAGGAATGTGCAGATAAACACCTGCTGCCATAGCGACAGGGTATCACTGCCCGAAGGAATTACTGAGGCTGGGCACCGCCGAACTGATAATAGATGCCTGCCCCGGGGCCGAGCGGCAGTTCGAACAGGAACCAGATAACCAGGAACAAGGTCCATCCGATAAAAAAGACTATCGAATAAGGGATCATCATCGACATTATCGTGCCGATGCCCGCTTTCGGGTCATACTTCTGTGCGAATGCTACGATCAGCGGGAAATAGGACATCAGCGGCGTTATGATATTGCAAACGCTGTCGCCGATCCGGTAGCAGGCCTGCGTAAGCTCCGGCGAATACCCTAGCAGCATCAGCATCGGCACAAAGACCGGCGCCATCACCGCCCATTTTGCGGAAGCAGAACCGATGAAAAGATCGAGAAGGATCGAAAGTATGACGAATGATATGATCAGCGTTACGCCGCTAAGTTGCAGAGAGCGCAGCAGTTCGGCCCCCTCGACCGCGAGAATGATGCCGAGATTCGACCAATTGAAAAAAGCGACGAATTGCGCGGCAAAGAATGCTAACACCAGGTAAACGGACATCGTCCGCATACCGCCTTCCATCGCGTGGATAATGTCGTCGATCTTCTTGAATGAGCCCGAGAAAAATCCGTAAACAACCCCGAACAGCACGCCGCCAAAGAAAACGACGGCGATGATGCCGGTCAGGAACGGCGAACGGATCAAGCTGCCGGTTTTGGTGTCACGAAGGAAACCATCTTCCGGAATGGTCCCCCAAAGTATCAGGCCGACAAAGATCGCGACCGCGATCCCGGTGTAAAAAAGGCCTCGCTTTTCATCCGCGCTCAGCCTATCCAGCTTTTCCGGTACGACATCGCCCTTGTATTCACCCAATCTCGGCACCACCACTTTTTCCGTGATCCAGGTGCCCAGCACAGTTACCAATACCGTAGATGCAGCGAGAAAATAGTAATTAGCCGCCGGCGTGACGATGTACGATGCATCGAGTATTCGGGCAGCTTCCTGTGTAAGTCCGGCCAAGAGTGCATCCGTTGGGGCAAGGATCACATTAGCGCTGAAACCGCCAGATACGCCGGCAAATGCCGCTGCGAGACCGGCAAGCGGATGCCGCCCAATCGCAAGAAACATAAGTGCGGCCAGGGGAATCAAGACGACATAACCGATGTCGCTGGCCATATTCGACACAACGCCCGCGAAAACAACGACAGCCGTAAGCAGTTTCCTCGGAGACGAAAGGACCAGTATCCGCAGTACTGCTGATATTAAACCGCTGGCCTCCGCTACCGTAATGCCCATAATGCCGACCAAGACCACACCCAGCGGGGCAAAGCCGGTGAAATTCGTGATCAAGCCGGTGAGAATCTTGTGAAGTCCGTCGACAGTCAAAAGATTGACCGCCTTGACCGTTTCCTTGGTGCCGGGATGGATCACCGAAACATCGGCCCAAGCTACGACGGCTGAGAGTATCAGCGCCAGCAATGCCAGCAGAAAGAAGAGAAATGCTGGGTTAGGTATCTTGTTTCCTACGCGCTCGATGCGGTCGAGGATTCGAAAATAGAAAGTGTCGGGGCGAGCGTCGGCGGTCGGGTCGGTCCGTTCTTCATCCATAGTTCAATAGAGGTGCCCAGACAATGCCCGGCACTTTAGATCAGCATGTTTTCTAGCCTCGTTTCCCAGATCGTCTCGAGATCGGCTACAGGAGAGGAGATGACGGTGTTTCCGTCGATCGAGATACTCAGCATATCATCGCGCACGGTTCCGATTATCGAAAATGGACATTGTCCGGCGGCGTCCCTGACAGCATCGGCATTCTCACTTGCGAAGCTTATCACGATCCGAGACGGTGATTCGCCGAACAGCAACGACTCCCGAGAGATGCCGCCAGAGGAAAGGTGGATGGCCGCCCCGGCCGATTCCCGCCCGAGGGAAGAAAAACACGATTCCGCAATTGCGACGGCTAGGCCGCCCTCGGAACAATCATGAGCAGATCTGATCAGCATTTTGTGAGCCATTTCAAGAAGTGTTTCCTGGACCAGCTTCTCAAGATCGAGATCAAGCTGCGGGACGCTGCCATGTCCGATCATTTCATCGGTCGAAAGCCCGAGGACCGAATGAGCAAATTCGCTCGCGGCGAGGTCATCACGTGTAATACCAAGCAGTGCTATGATGTCGCCGGTTTCCTTGAAACCGTGGGTGATGATCTTCCGAGTATCTTCGATCAGCCCGACCATGCCGATCGTCGGTGTGGGCAAAATGCCTCGGCCGTCAGTCTCGTTGTAGAACGAGACATTGCCGGAAACAACGGGGGTCTCAAATTTTTTGCATACATCGGCCATGCCATCTATCACGTCGGAAAATGATCGCATTACCTCCGGCCGCTCGGGCGAGGCGAAATTTAGGCAATTTGTTACCGCTATCGGCCTTGCCCCAACGCAAACGACATTGCGGGCAGCCTCGGCGACCGCAAGCTTCGCACCTTCATGTGGATTTACCGCAACAAATCGGCCGGGCCCGTCCAGGCACATTGCAATGGCACGACGCGTTTCCTTTACCCGAATAACGGCCGCATCGGCACCCGGCAATACTGCGGTGTTTGTCCGCACCATCGAATCGTATTGCTCGTAAACCCAATGTTTAGAACAGATATTCGGAGAGGCAAGGAGAGTTTTGAGAGCTTCGGTAGGGCTGGCCGCGTCGCTCCAGAGTGTCCGCTGAAATTCAGTCGAGCTTTGTATTTCCGGCTTCCCCTCTCGCGATGCAGCCATCGGACGTTCGTATTTAGGTGCTTCATCCGTCAAGGCAAGTACGGGAAGATCGGCCTCGACAACACCGTTGTGGACAATCCGCAGCCGGTCTCCTTCTACCACCTTACCGATAACCACAGCGTCCAGATCCCATTTATTGAAGATCTCGACCAGTTCTCGTTCCCTACCTCGGCGGGCAACGATCAACATCCGCTCCTGCGATTCAGAAAGCATCATCTCGTAGGCGGTCATGCCCGTCTCGCGCTGTGGCACCAGCGTCAGATCCAGTTCGAGCCCAGTACCGGCGCGTGCCGCCATCTCGACAGACGACGATGTAAGGCCCGCTGCACCCATATCCTGAATACCCGCGATCGCTCCGCTCCGCATCGCTTCAAGACAAGCTTCAAGCAGAAGCTTTTCAAGAAAAGGATCGCCGACCTGGACCGTAGGACGTTTCTCGAGCGCGGCCTCGTCGAACTCTGCCGACGCCATCGTCGCCCCGTGAATGCCGTCGCGGCCTGTCTTTGCCCCGACGTAGAGCACAGGGTTCCCGATACCTTCGGCCTTGCCGAAAAAGATCTGATCCTTTCGAACGATGCCGAGAGCAAAAGCATTTACCAGCGGATTCAGGCCGTAGGATGTATCGAAAAATATTTCGCCGCCGACCGTCGGCACGCCAAAACAGTTTCCGTAATGCCCGATCCCCTCAACGCAGCCTTTCAGGATGGTCTTGTTCCGATTACCGTGTTTTGGATCGTCCAGCGGACCAAAACGCAGGCTGTTCATCGCCGCTACAGGGCGCGCTCCCATCGTGAATACGTCCCGCAGGATGCCGCCTACACCCGTCGCAGCTCCTTGGAATGGTTCGATAAAACTCGGATGATTGTGGGATTCCACCTTGAACGCGACGCACCAATCGTCTCCTATATCGACCACTCCCGCGTTCTCTCCGGGCGGTACGATCACCCGCGGACCGCTTGTCGGCAATCGCTTAAGGTGAATTCGCGAAGACTTGTAAGAACAGTGCTCCGACCACATCACGCTGAAGATGCCGAGCTCGGTGAAGCTGGGCTCGCGGCCGAGTATCGCGTTGATCCGATCGAATTCTTCCAGTGTTAGATTGTGTTGTTGTATAACCTCGGGTGTAATAGCCGTCATCCGTTAAGAAAGCCGAAATTAAAGGTATTGAGATAAACAAAAGAGTTTATGCGGTGAGGCCGCTTTTTTCAAACGGCTGCCGATAAACTCTTTCGGATAAGGTCTGCTCTCTAGGCTTTTCAGGTTACGGCATCGCGGGTGCACCCATTGCCGCCCACTCTTCTTTGGCTGGGCCGTAAACCCCAGGAACGGCAAGACCGGCCTGACGCATCAGCACCGTCATCTGACCACGGTGGTGGGCCTGATGTGCGATGAGATAGAAAAGACTCAAACCCCGCGACCAGATCTCGCCGTACATATTGTCCTTCTCGAGCAGGGTTTCATCGGTCCAGTTGCCAGCGACCTCGTCGGACACCGACTTCGCCGCCTTTTCGAATGCCGACACGATCTCAGCCGCGGTCTGCGGTGCGGGGTCGTCCGGGCCCGGCCCATCGATCTTCAACCCAACGAGGGCCAGCATTTCATTTAGCGTCTGAGTGATATGCCACGCGATGAATCCTAGGTCGCGACCGTCGGCTGTAACCTTTTGACCCAGTGAAACATCCGTAAGATTATTGAACATCTTTACCGTCGATTCGTGCTCATACTGCCACGCTTTCGAAAAATCTTCGATCGTCCTAAACATTAACTTCCTCCGTGTGCCATTGTCTGTCCTATGTATCACCGATGATACACGACTTCCCCATAGAACACAAATCGTAACGATACTGAAGTTGGTTAGACCTGCGCAAAGGCTGCGAGGCTGGCAAATTCCGTCCCGAATCTCTTCGTAAGAGCGGCTATCACTGTCCGATTATAGGCGCGAGCATGATCGTCGTACCCCTTAGGTACGAAACATCCAAATCCGCCAATACTTACTGAGTACTTATTTTTTAGAGTATCGATCGACCCACAAACGATCGCCGGTACTAATCCGTAGCGAATGATCTGGGGCTTACCCGCGGCCAGATCGCTCGTTGCTGCGATAATACCCGACTCGGAAGTAAAGGCAGTGCGTTGCGGCAGCGGGAGATCGAAAACCTGAGTCACCCCATCCGTATCGGTGGGAATGAGCTTGTCGATCGCGGCCCGCAGCTCATTGGCTTTAACCACACCCTGATGCTTGAATACGGCTCTGCCGTCAGGCGCGTAGAGAATAGTGTAGGGCAGCGCGCCGGCCCAGTCTTTAGCAACCAAAGCAATCGCGGCCGTCTCATCCGGCGTAACGAGAAGGTAGGTCGGCATCGTGGCCTTCATATCGGCCAGGAACTTGGGAACACCGCTTGTCAGTTCCTCTTCAAAATCGAGCGTAACCGTAATGAAATCGATCTTACCCTTGTATTCGGTATCGATCTTCACCAGGTCGGGAAATTCCTCGCGGCACGGCCCGCACCAGGTGGCCCAAAAATTAATAAGCAGTGGCTTCCCTTTCGGTTTTAGCAAAGCCGGAAACTGGGCATCGTCGATCTTTGTGACCTGTGCAGCACCTTTTGTCGAACCTGCCTGCGTTTGCTCGGCGGCCTTTGTGTTTGGCACCGGATTTCCCTGCGCGCCAACGTCAAGGCTGGAGGCTCCGACAAAAAATAAAAGGGCCAAAGGCCATCCTTTAAGGACGGCCCTGGCCCGCGAGCCAATACACACCAAAACACCTTTGTGAAAACTCATTTTCCGGCCATTCCGACCCGCTTGATAGTGCAGCCGAAGGCCTTGGTCGTGGCTTTCTCGATAGGTTTGCCGGCTAACGCAGAATCAAAGGCCGTGCGCAGATACTGTTCCTGAATGTTCTTTCCCGAACGGTCGTTGTCGATCGCACCGTGGTATTTCAGCACGTTATTCGCATCAAAATAGAAGACCTCAGGAGTAACAGTCGCGCCAAACTTATCCGCGAGAACGTTGCCCTCATCGATCAGCATCGGGAACTTGAAATTCTCGGCCGCGTCAGACGTCACCCATTCGAGTGATTCGGCCTGTCGATTGTTTGAGTTGATCCCGATAAATGCTATGCCCTTTGACCTATATTCGGCGGCGATCTCACCGATGCGCTCGATGTATGCCTTTACGACAGGACATTGGGCCGAAAGGAAGATCACCACAGCCCCGTTCTTTCCTTTCAGATCGTTAAGAGAATGCGTTTTACCGTCAGTTCCTTTCAACGAAAAATTCTCGACCTTTGCCCCCACCTCGATGCCGCCGTTCGCGCTCGTAACCGGCGGAGTGAGCACGAAGGTGAGCATCGCAAATATCGTGAAGAGAGCGGTTCCAATCAACTTCATAATTTTCAGCTCCTTGCTTTATTTTAGACTTTTAGGCTTCAAGATTAACAGGGTCTCAGAAGTAAGACAACCTTATGTTTCCGAACTGATCTCTCGTTAACGCAACCCGTTTAGATGCCCAAGGATGGCTGTTTGGTTGTAAAACAATGTAAAGGCAATGGGCTTGGGTAGGTGTTATAATTCTGACAGAACGGATGCCACGGGACGGCGAGCTAGTTTCGCATTTTTCGATAATCTCCGCACTCGGTTCCGGCGGGATGGGGCAGGTGTTCCTTGCCAAAGACACCAAACTAGGCCGCCACGTAGCCCTGAAGTTTCTCGCCCCGGAGCTTGCCTCTGATCCGGAACATCGAGCCCGTTTCTTGCGGGAAGCCCGCTCATCCTCTAACCTCAATCATCCCAATATTTGTACGGTCTATGAGGTCGACGATTCGTCGGATCGCCCTTTCATCGCGATGGAGTATCTGGAGGGTGAAACACTTGCCTCGATGATCCAAAGGCGGCGGCGGGGCGCCATTCAGGGGCTAAGTATCGCAATACAGATCGCAGAAGCGCTCGCAGAGGCCCATTCGAAAGGCATTGTGCACCGCGATATAAAGCCAGCGAACATCATTGTCAGCGAGAATGGAAGAGTTAAGGTCCTTGACTTCGGCCTTGCCAAGCAGGTTCGACTTGACCTCAAGCAGGATGTTCCCGATCTTCAGACGAATGCCGGTGTGATAATGGGCACCGCCTCTTATATGTCGCCAGAGCAGGCACGCGGGTTAGATATCGACCACCGAAGCGACATTTGGAGTCTCGGCGTCTGTATCTATCAGTTACTGACCGGCGAACTCCCATTCAAGGGAGATACGTCGGCTGACACGATCGCTGCCATACTAACTGTCTCCCCCACAAGACCCTCTGAATTGGCCACCGAGATACCGGGCGAGGTCGATGAACTTATACTGCGGACATTGGTCAAGAAGCGAGAGAACCGAATCCAATCTGCGGCGGAATTGTTGACACAGATGCGATCCATCATTCAGCGCATCGAAAACTTCAGACCTGCTGACCCTCGAACTTCAGGCATCACAGGCGATGAGACCACAGAGATCATCTTTGCAGGCACTAACGAAGATGTATTCGGTAAGGCGACAGAGGACCACTCCACACCGTCAGGGCCGGTCCCGACAAATTTGACTTCATCATTCATGCCGATCATCGGGCGGGAATCTGAGATCGAGGAGCTTTGCAGCTTACTTGCAGAACCGGATCATCGGCTCATTACGTTGACCGGCATCGGCGGGACCGGAAAGACAACGCTCGCCCGAGCGGTTGCTCACCAACTTCTCCCGCGGTTCAGGGACGGCATCTTTTTCATCGAAATGGCAAGCGTGACAGGCCCCGAAACTGTGCCCGCGCGAATTGCTCAGCCTTTAGGGATCCGAGAAGAAGGCGGGATGTCGTTGATCGAACTTCTCAAACAGCATCTTTGCCAGCGTCAATGCCTTCTCATCATCGATAACTTCGAACAGATCGTGGAGGCTGCCCCGACGATCGCTGAACTCCTGGATGCCGCCGCCGGTCTGAAAGTTTTGGTTACCAGCCGCGAGCTGCTTCGGATAGGGCCGGAGTACGAATTTCCGGTTCCTCCGCTGGCGATCCCGGCAATGGATTGCGAAGCCGATCTCGATGCCACAATAGCGAACGAAGCCATACGTTTATTTACAGAACGGGCGGTTCAAGCAGACCCGAATTTTCAGGTCACCCTAACCAACATTTCGCCTATCGCATCCATTTGCCGACGCCTCGATGGTCTTCCCCTCGCAATTGAGCTTGCTGCGGCCAGAGTAAAGGTGCTTTCACCTTCCTCCATCCTCGCAAAACTTGATAATCGGCTGGACCTACTTTCCGGCGGCGGCCGTGACCGGCCGGAACGTCAGCAAACGATGCGTGGTGCCTTGATGTGGAGCTACGAGCTCTTGACCGAAGGGGAACGCGCGGTCTTTGATTCGTTGTCTGCTTTTCACGATGGCTTTCGGCTTGATTCTGCCGAAGCCGTTTGTGCCGATTTCGGAATAGGCGGACAGCCTAACGTGCTGATAGACGCGCTTTCGTCTCTGATAGATAAGAGCTTGGTGACCCGAAAAGGGTCATTTGGTGACGAACCTCGGTTCCGGATGCTTGAGGTCGTACGCGATTTTGCCAAAGAAATGCTGGAGGCCAAAGGGAGGGCAGATGGCGTTTGCCTTCTTCATGCCGAGTTCTTTGTTGCTCTGGCCGAAAAAGCGGAACCTATGCTTCAGGGAAGCCGATCTGAGGAATGGCTCGCACGCCTTCAGGAAGACCACGAGAACATAGGGGCCGCGATGTCCTGGAGCCTCGACCGTCGGCCGGACCTTGCAGTCAGACTCGCCGCAGCCGTACGCAATTACTGGATCGTCCATAACCATTTGACAGAGGGATATAGTTGGTTGAAGGCGGTTACGGAAAGGGTTACCGATCCCCCGCCGTCGCTGCAATTCAAACTCTTGAACGGCCTTGGCCTTGCTGCCCGTTTCCGCGGTGAGCTGGAAACTGCAAGAACCGCCTATGAAAAGGGCCTGCGGGCAGGGCTAGCAGCAGGGGATCTAAGCGGTACCGCACTATCGCACAGAGGGCTCGGCCTGGTTGCAATGCAGGCCGGCAACCTCTCGGGCGCCCGGCTGCACTTTGATTCCGGACTCGAGATCAGCAGAAAGCTCAATGACAAATACGGCATTGCCCTGTCGCTTGCATTCCTGGGAGACCTTTGTCGAACTGAAGAGAGATTTTCAGATTCGGTCGCACACTTTGAGGAAGCCGTAGAGTTGTTCAGAGCGTTGGGTAACAAGACCGCTGTTGGTGACGTTCTGAACAATCTTGGAGCTGCGCTGGTCTGTCTTGGTCGGCTTGATGAAGCGGAACCGAAATTCCATGAAGCGCTCCAGTCAGCACTTAGTCTTCAGAACCGTATCACGATCTCCCATTCCCTTGATGGCCTGGCATCGATCGCGCTTGGAAGTGGGGACCTGGAATCTGCCGCCTTGCTGTCAGCCGGAGCCGATCGACTTCGGGCACTTGTCGGGTATCAGATAGAACCTGCAGAAGCAAAGTTCAGGGACAACTACCTTTCTCGTCTGAGGGCAGAGCTGCCGGACGAAAAATATGCTGATCTAAAGATCAGGGCGATGGCAATGCCACTCGAGGACATCTATGAGCTCGCGAGCGGTTCCCTCAAGGATTCAGCACAACCCATATCCGCACCGGTATGAGCTTTCAAAATTAGTCTCTCCGCGCAGGATCGCATACATAACTTATCCGAAGAGCCTCGGCACATGACGCTGAAAATTACGGGGCAGCACTATCTCCATCGCATCATCTACAGTTACTATCCCGGCGATATCACCTTCATCGTCAATTATCGGCAAGGCGAGTAGGTTGTATTCTGATATAAGCTCGGCGACCTTTTCGGCTGGGTCCGTCGGATGCGCATATCTGAAATCCGAACGCATCACCTCGTCCAGCCTCTCGGTAGGATCGGCCAGGATCAGCGCCCGCAGTGTAACTACACCGGCGATCTGCCAGGAACCCTCTTCCTCGACGACATAGAGGTAATAGATCATGTTCGGCGTTTCCGCCATCTGCCGAAGCTTAGTTATCGCTTCACCGACAGTCAGATTTCGAGGGAAGACAACGAATTCCGTTGTCATCAGCCCCCCTGCAGTATCGCTGGCGTAGGGCATCAATTCAGCGACGTCGGCCTTCTCCTCTTCTTCCATCAGGTCGAAGATCTCTCTCGCCTTTTCGTCATCCATTTCGTCTAGGACATCAACTGCATCATCAGGCGACATTTCTTCAAGAATATCGGCCGCCCTTTCACCATCAAGTTCTTCGAGGATGCGAGCCTGTGCCTCGGTCGACATCTCTTCGAGAGTATCCGCCGCCTTTTCATCGTCAAGGCTCTCGACAACTTCGGTTCGGTGGATCGGAGAGAGAGATTCGGCGAGTTGCGCGATCTCAACCGGATGGAGCCTGGAAAGTTTGTCTCGGGAGGATTTCAATTGAACCGTAACTGTCGCAGTATCAGTAGCAAGGTAACCTACGTCTGCCCAGTCGATCACCTCTACCGGCTTGTCCGAACCGTAAAAGCCCTGCGGCATCAGCCGGCGTACAAAGCCCCTTAAACTCACGTCGGCGCCCGAAACACGCCATACATCTCCGGTATCGATCAGCTGTACATCATTCACGCGAACTACCCGTTTCCCATCGACGTCTATCAACTGGTTATCCAGTACATCTTTGCCTAGCAAAACTTCACCGTCTCGGCGTTTGAACGGAGCTAGGTTCAGTTTTGCCGTCGTCAGCTTTGCGCCGAGTATTGTGAGCTCCAGCAGATTCTGCCGGGGCACAAAGAAATTACGTCGTCTTAACCGGGCAACCAATCCGATCAAGGGTGGATAATCCTCGCTTCCGTACCGAACGATCACGTCGCTGATGGCGGCGATCTTTTCATCGCGTGAATCGACGATCGGGCGACCAAGTATCTGCGAAAGATAAAGCATCGACCAAACAATAACCTATTTTCGCGATTTGCCGTAAGGACAAGTTGACCAACGAAGCCTAGATTTCCACTTGTCACCAGCGTGTATCTATTCTGGAGGATAGAAAGATCGGCCGACAGAGTTTTTTCTGGAACCTGATTCGAATTACCGCTTTTTAATCTGTAGGGTCAAAAAGGGCCATAACTCGCTGTCCGGGTAGGCCATCGCTCTCTTTTCCTTTTATACCGACAACCTGGCCTATTTCCGACCCCTGAGAACCGGAATTGACCTCCCTTCCCGACCACCCAATGAGAAAGGTAATCCTTCTAATGCTAGCTGTCGTCTCTCTTACAACGGCTGGGTCAGCCCAGATCGGCCCTCGGACAATGGACAATTTTGATCGTTCCCAGGGCGTACAGATCCATTATCCGGCGCCGCCTGTCAAAGTGATCGAGTCGAAGCCGGCCAACAATAAGAATGACAAGGCAAAATCTGGCAACAATGCAAACCTGAAACGTACAGGTTCTTCACGACCGATCGCATCCCCAGCTGACGGTCTCGCGACAAGGGAAAACGGGCCTACAGCGTATCCCGCGATATCCATGAGCGTTGGATCAAGTCTGAAGGGCTTTACGACGGGTAATCCGCTCCACGATACGCTGATAGTCGAATCGAGCCGCCGATACAACATCGATCCGCTGCTTATTTACGCCCAGATGCACCAGGAATCGGCGTTCAAGATCAATGCGACCTCGCACAAAGGCGCCAGCGGCTTGATGCAACTAATGCCGGCGACTGCACGCCGATTCGGCGTGACCAAAATCTACGACCCGAAGCAGAATATCGAGGCGGGGGTGAAGTATATGCGCTGGCTTTTAGACACATTTAACGGCGATGTCGTTCTCGCTCTTGCCGGATACAACGCCGGCGAAGGCGCCGTTATGCGTTACGGGTGGAATGTACCGCCCTTTCGAGAAACGCGGGAATATGTGCGCCGCATTGCTGCCCGCTACAACTCGATCTCTGACCCCCGGTCACTGCAGGCAGCAAGGAACATCGATCCGCAGGCATCCGCCCGTTTGAACCTGCAGGAAGCTCGGCCTCTCTCGATCTATGAACCGAACGCAGTTCCGGTTCGCCTTGCTGACGGAAGAATGATGCTGATGAACCAGTGACAACCTAAGGGTCTTCTCCACTCGTCTATCGAGACCTTTGGCCGGCCTAAAAACCCGGCCATTTTTTCTTTGGGACCGGATTACGATATTATTGCAGCACCATCGGCCTCGTAGAGAGTCAAAGTATTGAACCATGTTTTGTATCAAATGCGGCACCAAGAACTCAGAAGAAGCACTTTTCTGTCAGGGCTGCGGCAATCGATTCGAGGTCGAAGAAGAAACACGTGTTGCCGTTCGAAGCAATTCGGTGTCGCCGGATGCTGCGGGTTCAAGGATCTTCTCGATTACTCCGACTTTGAAGTTCGTTAAGGTCGGCTACGCTGCAGCGGTCGTTGCTGCCCTGCTGTTTGCTGCACTCTTTAGTATTCTCGTTCCCGGCGTCTCGTCGATCTTTGCGGTAATTATCGGCCTGATGTTTCTCCTTGTCCCACTTTATTTCCACATTCGGCAAAAGCTCGTTCGCTACACTCTGACCGATACCACCATCGAGATAGATCGGGGTCTAATTTCGCGAACAACCCAAAACGTACCGTTGCGGCGGATCCAGGATGTAACGGTCTCCTCGACCTTGTTTCAGAGAATGTTGGGATATGGTGACATAGTTGTCGATAACGCGAGCGATCGCGGCGAGAAGATCGTGCTGGACAACGTCGATTCCCCTCGCCGTTATGCCGATATGCTTATGGAGCAGATGCGTCGGGTCGACCGTGGCCGTAATGACATTTAGCCTCGGGAACACTCTCAGACATATGAGGAGATTCATTGTAACGGGCGCTGCCGGATTCATCGGGTCGGCATTTGTGAGATCGCTTCTTGAGGAGACTTCGGATGCTGAGGTTATCAGCCTTGATTCTCTTACCTACGCGGGGAACCTTGAGAATCTTGCCGGCCTCGACCCTGAGCGGCACCGTTTCGTAAAGGGCGATATTCGTGACCGTGATAGCGTTCTCGCGGCCGTCCCACCTGGCTGTGACGCGATATTTAACTTTGCGGCAGAGTCCCACGTGGACCGGAGTATTGCTGCGGCGGATCTATTCATACAGACGAATGTCATCGGAACCCAAGTCCTTCTCGATGTGGCGCGGGAGAGAAAAATTGGCCGGTTCATCCAGGTCTCGACGGATGAAGTGATGGGCAGCCTGCCTGAGAATTCCCAGGAGCTTTTCACCGAAAGATCGCCTCTTCGGCCCAATTCGCCGTATGCCGCTTCAAAGGCAGCAGCTGAGTTGATGGTCCGAGCGGCCTCGGCCACCCATGGCATCGATTCAGTCATTACCAGGTGCGGTAATAATTATGGGCCGCGCCAATTTCCCGAAAAGCTGATCCCGCTGATGGCAGCAAATGCGATGAATGACGAACCCCTTCCGGTTTACGGAGACGGCATGAATGTCCGGGATTGGATCTATGTGGACGACCATTGCTCGGCGGTTTGGCTTGCATATTTACGTGGCACTTCTAATGAGACCTACAACATCGGAGCACGCAATGAGCGAAAGAACATTGACGTCGTGCGCTCGATACTTGACGCTCTTGGAAAGCCCGATTCGCTGATCCGATATGTCGAAGACCGCCCCGGACACGACCGTCGCTACGCGATCGATCCCTCAAAGGCCGAAACGGAGCTTGGCTGGAAGCCAACCGTCGGCTGGGAAGAGGGATTGCGAAGAACGATCGTCTGGTATCAGGAAAACCAGACGTGGATCGACCATATCCGAAGCGGCGAATACCGTGCCTACTATGAATCGGTATATGGCGCACGCCTGGCGTAGGCGGCGTGGGAGACCAGGCAGGCAGTTGGGTAAGTAACCCACATTTTGACCACTTGCAGGGGTCAGCAGCCTCCGACATAGAATTCAGCCCACATCTCAGCAGCCCATTTTCCGTTCTCGATCTTGATCAATCGTCCCTCCATGGCTGGTTCGGCGTGGTCGCCGCTCATCGGGAATCGTCCAGTGAACCTATAGCTGACGCCGTTCACAGTAGCGGTGGAAAATGCTACTGTCGTTCTCCCGATAGCGAGCCGTTCGATCTTGTAGTTTTTCTTGCCTGCGACCGACCCTTTGGGCGGTATGGGGAGCCATTCATCGCTGCCGGTCGTGGGATCCGCCATCAGAGCATGGGTTTCGATATCTACAAATTCGAGATCGGAAAAGGCTTTGGGCAATTCTTCAGCCCATAAATAGTATGTACCCGCGTAACCCGTCTCATACTCTTCCAACACAGGTTCTTCGTCTGGAACACTTTCAGGAGAAAGTGCTGAAAGATCGGTCAAAACGGCGGGCTCCTCAAGCTCGACCGCCGTGGCAGCGGGTGAGTCGATGTTCGTTGGCTCAGTGCCCTGAAGCGCGTACACAGCCACATCGACGGCTTGCGATGCCGCAAGTCCAAGAACGAAAGCGAAAAAGGCAGAAGCGATACTCAAAATTACCCGTCCGTTATGTTGCATAAAATAAATTCCTCCCGTCATTAGGAGAATTTACGGGCTTTGCATTGTAGAATGAAGCGTTCGCCCATCGTCTCCGATATGTGGTTTTCCACACCAGCCGGGCGATGCAGGCAACCTTCTGCAGGCTCGGGCATTGAGTTCTAATCCAGGAATTGGACAGGGTCGGTGTATTCCGCACCGTTCGGACGAGACTTGGGACGATGGCTGAAGCAACAAGAAAGCAAATGTCGATATTACTTGCCGAAGATAACGAGGTGCAGCGTCGCTACCTGAGCGATCTTCTGGCCGGTGAGTTCCCCGGTCATACACCGGTGATCGAGGCTCGCGACGGCGAGGCCGCCGTTGCCCTCGCCCTTGAAAATCGCCCTTCGCTGTTGATCCTTGATATCCAGATGCCCAATTTATCCGGCGTCAAGGCCGCAAGAAAGATCTGGAAAGAGTTTCCTGAAGCGAGGATAGTGTTTTGGACGCAGTTTCCGCACGAGATCTACATCAACGAAATACGAAAACTCGTCCGGCAAACTCGTCCGACTCCCACGTACGGTTTTATTCACAAGAATAATCCTGAAAATCGGCTGCTTCGTTTTGTCGCTGCCGTTCTCGAGGACGGCGCCGACATGATCGATCCCGCCTTTAAGGATTCGTTCCAGCGGCCACTGCTGACGGAGTTTGAAGCAGAAGCTCTTCGATATCTTGCTCTCGGACTATCTAACTGGGCGATCGCGAGAAAATGCAGCCTCAGCCTTCGCGGCGTTGAAAGTAGGCTTGCTGCTCTCTACGAAAAGCTGCTTCCGCAAAGCTCGGTTGGGACCGAAGCGGAATCCTACGACAAACTGGCATTCAACACACGAACGAGGGCGTTTTTTGAAGCCCTCAGGAGGGGATTGATAAATAACGAGGAAATGGAAGAAGCGGAGAAGGAACTCGAAAAGTGGTTTGTGCGTGACCGTGAGCGGTTTCGCCTCTCGCCAAAACCATAATTGGCGAAATAGGCAATAGATAACGAACTACATTCCAGAGAGCGACGTTGGAACTTGCCGTTCCATTCGTGAATGAACATTTTTGGCCATCTCAGATATAGCACGTTATCAGTGGTCTTTTTGATGCTGATCACGGGAATTTGGGCATTTCACGCCGCACAGTCCCCTGAAACATTATCGTCTCCTTCTGCCGCCGTTACTGCGGCCGCTCCGACGCCTTCGCCCGAGCCTTCGCCCGAACCCACGCCGACACCGCTTCCTGCACCTTTGAATTTTCATCGGTGGGGCTCGATCACGCTTTTCAACGGCCTGCCATCAGACAGCGTCCGCGCGATTGCGCAAACCTCCGACGCCGTGATGTGGTTCGGAACGGACAATGGACTCGCCCGCTTCGATGGCCGACGCATCGAGAAGATCTCACTCGGAGGCCCAGATGCCGACCGAATACGCGTGCTTCGATCGACCAACGCCGGCGAGTTGTGGATCGGAACTTCCGATGGCCTTTTCAGATATGATGATGCCGGTTATCAGCAGGTCGAAGGTACCGAAGACCTGTCGATAACTTCGCTTAACATCGGTGAAGAGATAGTATTTGGCACCGGGATCGGGACGGTTATGAAGATCGTTCGCGGCGAAAATGGTGAACTTCGGTGCGAGCCATTAATTTCCGCTCCGATCCTGGGCGAAAACGACAGTCCGCTAGCCATTACAGGGGTTGCCATTCGGGAGCGTGACGTGCTTGTTTCTACGGCAGGGCGCGGCGTATTCGAGATCCGGGACGGGCAAGCGAGCGAGCTTTTGATCTTGCCACGCCCCATCTTCGTAAACTCCCTCGAGGCAGACGACGGCGGCAGGCTCATTCTAGGAGCCGATGCCGGGGCGGGACAGAGCGGAGTATATGAGTATGCTGCAGGAAGTTCCGGCAAGCGGCTTGCGGCGGGAACAGGGATAGTGCTCGCGGTAGAAGCAGACAACGGAAATGTTTGGGTAGGAACGGAGAGAAATGGGTTGTTTCGGTTCGACAACTCCGGCCTTAATGCGAACTACACTTTTGCTAATACGTCAGGCGGCCTGCGATCTGACTATATCTTTACGCTTTTCACGGACCGTGAAGGCGTGCTTTGGATCGGTACGAATCGCGGCGTCAGCCGCTTCGACCGCGCTGGTCCGCTGCAGGAAACGGTGTCGGATTCGCCGAACGGCAACTTCATTAGATCGCTTTATAAAACTGCCGGCGGGAGAATACTTGCCGGTTCGAACAAGGGCTTGTTCGAATCGACCGATAATGGTTGGAAACCGGTTCCCGGTCTCGATAGGCGTGTGATCCACGCGATCGCCGAACCGGCTCCCACTACCGTCCTTATAGGCACGTCATCAGGCACTTTGGATATTTCCGGGCGAACCTTGGCGCCGGGTGATACCCGGGCGTTTTGTGTATTTGATCAAAGAACTTTTGCTGCCGTATTCGGAAGAGGCGTCGTGGAATTGCCGCAGCGTGGGCGGGTGGCGGCAGTTTCAGCGGAACCGATGACAGCGGTTGCTGATCCTTTGGTGACGACGGTCTCTGCCGGCCAAAACGCCATTTGGGCTGGGACCTCTGACGGACGAATACTCAGGCATGACGTGAATCAAAAGCTTGCGGAGACATTAGCGGAAGACCTTAACACGGGAGCTGTCCGCCGCATCGCAGCCACCGGGGACCGCGAACTTTGGATAGGCGCAGAGAACGGCGTGTTTCATCATTCTAATGGCGTGACGCAAAGGGCCATCGACGTCAAGGAGGTGAGAGACATTCATGTGTCCGGCGAGGAAATTTGGGCTGCAACAACCTCACGCGGGTTGGTTCACGCGCGAAACGACAAGAATTTCGGGTGGCTGACATCGACCATTGGTTTTGAACAGGGCCTTCCATCGGAAAAGATGTTTGCTATCCTGCCCTTGGATGACGCGCTGCTCGTCGCATCAAACCGAGGAGTAGTCACCTACCGTCCGGGTAGAATTGCGCCAAAATTGATAGCCCCCCGCGTGCTCAGTCAGCGCATCCATCACCCCCACGAGGTGCGGTCGCGTATCGACCTCGAGTATCCGCAAAATTCGCTGGTCGTAGAGGTCGCCGGGCTAAGCAGCCGCACCTCGCCGCAGGAATTTCAGTACGGTTTCCTGCTCAAGGACGGGACGGGCAACATTATTGAAAAACGCGTCTCTTCTGATCCTCAATTTGCTCCGTCAGATCTGAAAGCGGGCGATCACACGATAGAAGCATGGGCATTCGATCGTGATCTTCTGGCTTCAGAACCGTTGACCGTTTCGTTCCGTGTAGCTCGCGCTCCGTTTCCATGGACAGCAACGGCCCTTGCGATGCTGCTTGCGGTCGCCGTTGTGGCCCTTATCTGGGCGATCGTCGAACGCCGCCGGATCGTCCAGCGCAACCGTGAGCTCGCAGCGGCTCGATTCGATCTTGCCAACGAGGCCGAGCGCGAGCGGAACCGCATCGCACGCGACCTGCACGACCAAACTCTCGCAGATCTCCGAAGCCTGATGATGAAAACCGACCGCCTCGCACCGGACAATAATGAAATTCGGAACGAGATAGAATCGATCTCGACCGAGATCAGACGCATCTGCGAAGACCTGAGTCCTTCAGTTCTGGAGAATGTTGGCCTGATTGCCGCGCTTGAATTCTTACTCCGCGCGACGGTCGAGAATCCAGGGTTTGATGCTCCCGAAAATGCCGAAGATCAGGTGCGTCTTCCGATCAACGTTCAGCTCCAGATCTATAGGATAGCTAGCGAAGTCCTAACGAACATTCAACGCCATGCAAAGGCCCTTCGGGTTGAGATGAGAGTTGCGGTAGGGCCGGGCGAGAGATTTCATGTTGAGATCACGGACGACGGAGTACCATTTGATCCATATGGGGCTTCATCGCGTGGCCGCGGGATCGGAAACATAAGAACGAGGGCGGCCCTTATCCAGGCACGAATAACATGGGAAAGTTCGCCCTCGCGAAATCGCTTTACTCTGGATATCAACGGACGGGAGTAATGCATCCGCGCGCTCCCGGATAGATCCATTCAGAGGTCAGTGAAAAACTGTCGCCGTCTTTGTCGCATCCGAGATGTCCATATACATTAGAAAGAATTTCTCGATCTCAGTCATCAGCCGGGCAACTGCCTCTTCCGCGGTCGCTCCAAGACTTACCGGCCTCGTTGCCCTGAGTTTCACGAAATTCCCTTCGAAAGGAAAAATAATGATCTCGGAATGCAGTTCCACGCCCCGCGATTTGAACGACAAGATCTTGCGGAGAGTTTCGATCTTGCCTATTTTGCCGCCCAGCATGGACCGCTCATCCTTTATCACCTTGACATCTGTGTAGGCTCCCATCTCAGCTACCATATCGATCTCGGCCTTTGCACGCTCGATCTCTTCTTTAACCGCACCTTCAAGGGTTCGCCCAATGTCTTTTCGACCGCCGTTATACACGTATATCGACACCCGGTTACCCCGTTCGGCGTCATAATTTAATCCATAACCCAATTCCTTTTGCGGGTATTTGACCAGGTTGCCCTTGACCCAACCATCTACTTCTGGAAATTCTAGCGTCCCGTCGTTCATCCGCTTTGGAGCATGTTTTGCGGTGCCGCCAGGGGCCGTATCGCCTGCTTTCGGCGTTGGTTTCGCCTCAGGTATCTGCGACAATGAGCTCGCCGCTCCGATGGCCAGTACGGCGGCCAGCGAAAGAAACATGTAGATTCTTGTCATTTTCTTGAAGTTCTCCTCTTAGAAGCGTAGGTCATTGGCCCGGAAATGGGGTTAAGTGGCAGAAAATGGCCAATAAATGGTCGGCTGTCCCCGGGCAACCGTAGGATACCTTATTTGACCGAATGGTTGCAGAATCTAGAATGTTTTTTTTGAGTTGAGTGAGAATTATGAGAATAGTTGTTACGGGTGCAAATGGAATGGTCGGCCGAGCAGTCATAAGAGCGGTCGAGGATCACGGACATGAAGTGTATTCCATGCCTAGGGCGGTACTTGACATCACCAACAGGGCATCGGTTATGGAAAGCATTGCCGGAGTTTCTCCGGATGCTCTGATAAACTGTGCCGCTTATACAAACGTTGACGCGGCTGAATCAAATGCGGCCGCGTGTGATTCGGTCAATATTGACGGCGTTGGATATCTTGCCGATGCCTGTAGATCGAACGAAACAGTCTTCGTGACGATCTCAACAGATTATGTCTTTTCCGGCACACACTCCGGCTTTTACACCCAGAACGAAACTCCCGATCCCAAGGGTGTGTATGCGAGATCAAAGCGGGAAGGTGAACTGAGGGCAGTCACCTCTAACCCTCGCTCCGTGATAGTGAGGACCGGATGGATATTTGGTACCGGCGGCACAAATTTTCTTAGCGTTCTGCCCAACCTTCTTGCCGCAGGACGCACGGTAAACGCAATAGCGAATAGCTGGGGAACACCGACCTATGCCTCTGATCTTGCATTTAGGCTGGTCGAACTGGCGGTTGCAGGCAAACCCGGCGTTTACCACGTGACCAATTCGGGCCGCGGATGCAGTTATCTTGAGTTCGCTGAAAAGGTCTGTGAGATCGGCGGCTTTGACACCAGGCTTGTGCAGGCTGTGCGGCACGAAGATATCGATCGCCCAGCCCCGCGGCCCGTGAATTCGAGGCTTGCATGCCTTTTGAGCGAAAAAGCAGGATTTGCTCCCATGCGCCACTGGGAAGCGGCACTTTGTGAATTTATCAAAAAAATTAAGTTGCGGGAGTTCTAGGTAAGTTATCCCAACTGAAAGCTAACCCTTTCAGCTGCCATTGGAAGTCCCTTTTGAATTCACATCTTCGATATATGGAGTTGTCGTATCAGCGTCGCTTTTACTGTAGTAATCGTAATAGCCGGAGCCGTAATACTCGTATTCAATCGAGTTTGCCTTGATACCGTTCAGAACGACGCCGTAAACACGCGCCCCTATATTCCCAAGCCGCTGTTTGAACCGCTTCATCAGATGGATCGAACTCTTTCCTGCCATGGCAACTATTACTACGCCGTCAACCAGCGTTGACAGTATAGAAGCATCCGTGAAAGAAATAGCCGGAGGCGAATCGATGATCACGTGTTTATATCGCCCCCGGAGAAACTGGATCAGTTTCTTCATTTCTTCTGAACTAAGTAATTCGGCGGGGTTCGGCGGGATCGGGCCGCTCGTTATGACCCTGAGTTTCGGGAGGCCTTTACATCGCTTTATCAGATGGTCCGTATTCGGTTCACCTGAAAGGTAATTCGTAAGCCCCTGTGTATTCTCCATTTCGAAGTAAGAGTGGAGCCGCGGCCGTCGTAGGTCGCAATCGATGATGACCACATCCGCGTCTGACTGGGCCAAGGTGATGGCAGTATTGATCGCCGTGGTCGTTTTGCCTTCAGACGGCTGAGACGAAGTCACAAGGATCGTCTGCGGCGGTTTGCCGGCTGAAGAAAACAACAGAGAGGTCCGGAGGTGACGATACGCCTCGGCCATGGGTGAGTGCCGCTCCTCAAGTGTGACTATCGAGGTCACAGGCGGACTATGCCCGTTGGCAGGCCCAAGACTCAATCGACGGCGTTCCGAAACCGAATGGTGCGGAATAAGCGCAAGGGTAGGCAAGCCGAGGTGCCGGCTGATATCGTCAGACGTCTTGACCGAATCATCAAGATAATCCATCAGAAAAGCGAGGCCGATCCCGGCCGCAAGTGAAAACAAGAAAGCGATAAGAATATTCCGGTTTCGCTGGGGGCCGATCGCGGTTGCCGGCGCTATTGCCTCTGCCGCGATCTTGATATTGTCCGGACTGCTGTTCGCTATCGCCAGTTCCTGCTCCTTTACACGCTGGCGATAGGTATCGAGAAGGTTGCGGTTTGTTTCAATGCTTCGGCGTAAAGTCGTGAGTTTCGTTTCCGCAACACCCTGAACGTTTGAGATCTGAGCTTCCCGCTCATAGGCCGCTTGCGCTTGAGCCTCTTCGCGGCGTTTAGATTCAAGCTGCGACCTCATCGACACAAGAGCACTGTTGACGGCGTCTCGGTCAACGGTTTGCCGGTCCTGCTCTATAAGCTCGGTCGTCTCGCGCTCCATTCGTTCTCGCGCCGCTTTCAGCGAGCTTATGCGCTCATCTTTCTTTTTTACTTCTGCGAAGTCCTCAGTGTACCTGACCAGCAGCTCAGCTCGTTCGGTCTCAGCGGCCTGGATCTGCTTGTCTATGTTCCGGATATCATCCTGAAGCTTCGCCCGACGCTCCGTAGCCAGCCGCACGGCCTCCTGATAGATCTTGCTTTCGGTTAGTTCAGGAATTCCGCGCCCTTCGCCCCGATTATTTGCCGCGACGGCAGCGTTATACCGGCTTTCGAGCTGTCGGCGGTCCTCGATGGCCTTTATCCAGGTTGCGCTCAGGCCCTGCAGGCGGCTGGCGGCAAGTTCGCCGCCCTTCTCGGCGAGCGGAAGGTTACTCTCACGCATGAACGCGATCTGCTCGGCCTCTTGGTCACTGATCGTCTTTTCAAGTTCCAGTATAGATTTTTCAAGATCATTCTTTGCGCGAACGGCACCTTCAGTTTCCCGTTCGGCATCCTGCTTCTTAAAAAGTTCGGCGACTCGGTTCGCGACTGCCGCAGCAAGCTCGGGAATGTGTGCCTTAACACTAACGTCAACCAAGTTGGTGCGTTCTCTTTGGGTTACGGAGAGGTTTCCCATCAAGATCGACGCATAAAGATTTGCCCTATCTTCCTCTTCGGGGCTGAGCGCAGGCCGTCCACTAGGATTAGGGCCATTTAGGTGCTGGATGACCGGGATCGAAAGAGTTGGCTCGACGGCTTTCCTCTCACTTGAAAATATGGATCGAAGGGTCTCGCCAATTCCCCTGGATTTGCTGTCAAATAGGTCCGGCTTCTCGTACAGCTTGAGGTCTATGACAACTTCACGCATCAGATCGGCATTCTGCAGTAGCTTAAGTTGCGTATTGTAATAGTTTATGTCGTTGCCAATGTTAATGTTTATGGAATCTTTCGATGTGACCTTCGGCCGTCGCGGCTCGATCAGCATAAGGGTCGTGGCCTCATATACAGGTTTTTGTCTGTACATATAGAAAGCCGTCGCTGACGTCACAAGGATGGCCAGAGTAAGTATCCAGGGCAGGCGCTTTAATACCACCGAGATGTACTGCTTGATGGAACGCCGGCCCTCGATCGACTCCTCGTCGTAGTACGACGAGTACGACGGGGCGTAATCACCATTCACTTCGCGAAGGGACGTAGCTTTGGGTAGAGGGGTAAGCCGCTGATCTTCTTCCATACTTGCCAGAAAAATTGGCGTGGCCGAGGCCTGCACCATGAGCGCAAATTTGACTTATACCATACTCAGGCCGGTTTTTCATTCTTTTTCTCGTAAAGTTAATCAGGTCAGTATCTTTACTCGTTATCAGAAGAGCCAGCTCCCGGACGGCGACTTTGTCCAGCTTTTGGGCCAAATGTTATACTTTCTGTTTGCTTTAAGGCGGTAAAAAGGTTCTAGCAGTTCTATATGTCAGGATTTTCAGTTACCGAAAATTGCGGATCGGATCATGATTTTGATCTTGGGATATCTGGATTCAAGTTCTCAGATATTTTTGATGCCATACGTCTCAAGGACCTGGCAGACAAGTTTTATGAAGATCTTGCGGGAAAAGATCCGTTGCTGCACGCGTCACTGTCAAACTACATCTCAGAAGGCGGGATCGGTTTCGAAAAGCGAGTCGTTTCAAAGATCCTGACTGACGCGGCGCCATTTCTTTCCGACTTCATCGGTCGAATGTTCGGAATAACGAAAGAACGGCTCGAACTCGAGCGTGAGATCGTATCGCAGGATCCGATCTGGAAGTTCAAATTCTTTGTTCAGCGGAGGGCTATAAAGAACTTCAAGGAAAGGCTCGATCCCATCGAAGCAGCGCAACTGGACCGAGCGATCAAAGACTTACGGATTAGGTGCTTTGACGAAACGTTGATCCACGATGATGAACTCGCCATTGCGAGTATCGCAACACGGTTGATCGATGCAGAAGACTCACTTTCTAAGGGAACAGAGCGAACAGAGACGGTTCAGGAAACACTGAATAAACTGAACAGGGCGGTCGATCTCTTAAAGGACGGTGCCTTTGGAACGGTGCTCACCCAATATGCCATCGAATCGGATGCGACAGGAGAACTCCTGATCGTCAAAGCGGCTTTAAAGATGTTCGAGGCATGGTCCGCGAATGAGTACCACAAAGGTTCTAAGAAATGGGCGGCATTCAGGGTCCCGCACCCACTCGATTACCAGAACCTGGTGCATCTGATCCATCCGGAACCGAAACTTCGCAACATCATGCGGGGCCGGCCAGAAGATCTTCGACGGCGTGACGGCTTCAAGCTGACGGATGACCGCGGAACGATGCGCGACGCTCTTTATGAGATCGACTACTGTATGATCTGCCACGAGCGTGACAAAGATGCCTGCCGCACCGGCCATTTTGAAAAGGACGGCTCGGTCAAGCGGAACCCGCTTGGGATCAAGACCGAGGGGTGCCCGTTGGACGAACGCATCTCCGAGATGCATCTGCTCAAAAAACAGGGAGACCCGATCGGCTCGTTAGCGATAGTGACCATCGACAATCCGATGTGCGCCGGGACCGGCCACCGGATCTGCAATGACTGCATGAAGGGCTGCATCTTTCAGAAGCAGGAGCCCGTTAACATTCCGCTCGCCGAGACCCACACCCTGACCGATGTCCTGGAACTGCCTTACGGATTTGAGATCTACAGCTTGCTGACCCGTTGGAATCCGCTCAACGCGAAACGGCCGTATCCGCTGCCCTACAACGGAAAGAACGTTCTCGTCGTCGGCCTCGGCCCCGCCGGATATACGCTTTCTCATTATCTTTTGAATGAAGGTTTTGGTGTTGTCGGCATCGACGGTCTAAAGATAGAACCGCTGCCATCGGAATGGACAGGCGACCTCGGGCGCACGTGTCCAAAACCGATCCGAAACATCTCTGAGATCACCGAACAACTGGACGAACGCATCCTCTCGGGTTTCGGCGGCGTGTCAGAGTATGGAATCACCGTTCGTTGGGACAAGAATTTCTTGACGATGGTACAGCTTATGCTCTCGCGGCGAAAGCGTTTCAGGGCATACGGCGGGATCCGTTTTGGCGGAACGCTGACGATCGAGGATGCATGGTCGTTTGGGTTCGATCATATAGCCATAGCAACGGGTGCCGGACGGCCAACGATAGTTCCGATGAAGAATAATCTGATCCGCGGCATCCGGCAGGCGTCTGACTTTTTGATGGCACTGCAGTTAACTGGTGCATTCAAGAAAGATACGCTCTCAAATCTTCAGGTTCGTCTGCCTGCGGTCGTCATCGGCGGCGGCCTTACCGGTATAGACACCGCCACCGAACTCTTCGCCTATTATCCGGTCCAGGTGGAGAAAATGTTGAAAAAATGGGAAGACGTTGCAAAGGAATACGGTGAGGAAGCCGCGTTCGAGAAGTTTGACGAAGAAGAACGGGGCGTCCTGAGGGAATTCCTCGAACATGGCCGAGCGATACGCGAGGAACGTCATCGTGCCGCTCGTGCCGGCGAAGTTCCCAACTTTATTCCTCTTGTTCGCAGTTGGGGCGGGGTCTCGCTCATTTACCGAAAGCGGCTGCAGGATTCGCCTGCCTATCGGCTAAATCATGAAGAAGTACAGAAAGCTCTTGAAGAAGGCATTGACTTCGTCGAATGCCTGAACCCTGTCGAGGCGGTGCCTGATGAGTTCAACGCGGTCAAGTCAGTAAAGTTCGAACGCCTCGAGTATGTGGCGGAGACCGGTAAATTTGAGAAGACTGACGAGATTCGCGAGTTCCCTGCCCGCACGGTTTGCGTGGCAGCCGGCACCTCGCCGAATGTGATATATGAGAAGGAAATGCCCGGCACATTCCAGCTCGACGAATGGCGACAGTTCTTCCAGCCGTACAGATTGACGAAGAACGGGGATGGTAGATTTCATGCCGTGCCCGCAGAGAAGAATGAAAGCGGCTTTTTCACCTCATACGAACAGGACGGCAAGTTCATTTCTTACTACGGCGACAACCATCCAAAATATGCCGGCAACGTCGTAAAGGCGATGGCATCAGCAAAGGACGGCTATTCGAAAGTTGTCGAGTTGTTCGCACTCGAGATCGCGCAGCGAGGCTCGCTCCCCCAGACAGAGCGAGACGCGATATTCGATAGGTTGACCGCAACGCTGGACGAACAGCTTCGTGCCTATGTCGTCAAGGTCGAGCGTCTGACGCCGACGATCGTTGATGTCGTCGTCAAAGCCCCACTTCAGGCCCGCAAGTTTCGCCCCGGCCAGTTCTATCGGCTGCAGAATTTCGAAACCTCGGCCCCGGTCGTTGACGGCACGAGGCTACTGATGGAAGGCCTCGCCCTGACCGGTGCGTGGGTCGATGAAGAAAAGGGCCTGCTCTCGATGATCGTGCTCGAAATGGGAACTTCTTCGCGGCTATGTTCTTTGCTTAAAGAAGGTGAAGAGGTCCTTGTGATGGGGCCGACCGGGACGCCGACCGAGATACCTGTGAACGAAACCGTTCTGCTTGCGGGCGGGGGCCTGGGCAACGCGGTGCTTTTCTCTATCGCACGGGCACTTCGCGAGAACAATAACCACGTCATCTACTTCGCCGGTTACAAACAAGGCGAGGATCTTTTCAAACGGCAGGAGATCGAGAAAGCCACCGATCAGGTCATTTGGGCCACCGACGCCGGCAAAGAGATCCGTCCGATGCGGCCGCAGGATTCGCATTTCCGCGGCAACATTGTTCAGGCAATGGTCGCATACGCCGAAGGCCGTTTCGGCCAGACCCGAATAAGCCTCAAAGATGTCGACCGAATTGTCGCGATCGGTTCGGACCGGATGATGAACGGTGTCCGCGAAGCCCGCCACGGCGTCCTAAAACCATTTCTGAAGCCCGAACACGTTGCCATCGGCTCGATCAACTCCCCGATGCAGTGCATGATGAAGGAGGTCTGTGCACAGTGCCTTCAGCGGCACGTAAATCCGCATACGGGCGAGGAGTTCTTTGTCTTCTCATGCTTTAACCAGGACCAGCATCTCGACTTCGTCGATTTCAAAAACCTCAACGACCGACTCCGGGCCAACAGCGTTCAGGAAAAACTTACGAATCTGTGGCTCGACCGTGTGTTTGGTAGGGACGATCTTAAAAAGCAGTTCGGCGTGAACGCCTGAAACCTAGATCAGATTTCGCATAATGAACCATCATGGACCCAGGCGTTCGTAAAAACTCGAACACGATTTGATAGGCATCGGACCGTAGGTCAGAAAGCCCAGGTTACTCCGATGACCGGTCCGCTCATATTGAGGTCGATCAAGCGGTTGTTCTTGCGATAGTCGACAGCCAGATGCCGATAACCGCCTGACAAATATAAATGGTTGGTAACCTGATAATTCAGCGTGCCTGCGATCTGTCCCGTAAATCGCGAGCCAGCACTGAATCCGCCGGCGTCGCCGTATAGTATCAGTGACCATTTTCGAGAAAGTTCTTGGCGAAGTCTGATACCTGCGAGGGGATCCGCCCAAGACTCACTTCCGCTGGCGAAGTTGAATGGTGGAGGCAACGTGGCACTAACTTCTGCCTTGATGTTCCAGATTCGAACGCCGCCCATAATATCGACCGTAGTTCTATCCCGCTGCAAAACGGACGCTCCGGCCATTAATGTCGCTGATGTCTGTCGTATCTTTGCACTCGCATCGGCCGGAATGCCTCCGGCGATAGGTACAAATACCCGACCTTCCTTCGAACTACCTGACCAGTTAAAATCCCAAAGAAAAACAAAGCGGTCTTTCCGGAAGGTCCCGTTGAGCATCACTGCCCCGTCAGAATCCCTGATCACGTCGCTGATCGAGGTATCGATTTCCATCGTTGGCCCGGTGGCAACTGGCTTTACACGGCCTGTTACGTGCGGGAGCCAAAAATACGCCGAGATCTGAACCCGCAGCTTGTCGGTCGGCCGCGTTTGCGCAGCGCGCGGAAAATGCGATAAAGGCGCCGTTCTGGGGACGGAGTCTCGGCCGTCCAAGGTTTCAGCATCCGGAGAAGCAGGTTCAGCAGGTTTACGGTCCGCAGCAAAAGATCTAACAGCACTTGGAAGCCCAAGGTCATTCTCCGCAGTCTTTTCCGGACCAGCGACCTGATCCCGCGAAACTTCGTCAGGGCGTTCCTGACCGAAGCCTGCAGGTGTCATTACGATCAAGCTGAGCGCGAAAAAGATCGCCAAGCCGGAAAAGATGCTATTTGAACTCAGAAATTCTCCAGTGTTTCTTCTCATTATTTTCCTCCGATGTAAACCGAACTAACTTAGCGTGAGGCGGTCGTCGTGTTCTTGTAGATCTTGCCGTCCTTTACAATTACGAGCAGATTGCTACCCGGTTCGCTGAGCAATTTGATATTCGCCAAGGGATCGCCGTTAACCAACAGCAGGTCTGCTAGTGCCCCCTCTTCAACGACGCCGAGCTTTCCCCGATAGGGACTTCGCAGCCCGGAAAGTGCCAGGAGTTGCGCATTGTCATGGGTAACCATCTTGAGAGCCTCGGCGGGTGTGAACCACTGCAGAAGTTCGGCGATCTTCTCGTTTTGTGTAGGATTGAGATCAGGCTCGAAAAGATAATCGGTGCCCCAGGCGAGCTTTACGCCGAGACGTTTTGCCGCAGCCCAAACGCGAGGCTGGCCTTCGATCACCGGCTTTCGTTTCTCGGCTCGTAGGGGTGCCATGTCCGGTGTGCTTTCGCGGAGTATCTGAAGCGAGAGCCAGATCCCTTTTTCTGCCATTAATTTCAGAGTTTCTTCAGACATCATTTGGCCATGTTCGATGCACTTTACACCCGCATCGATAGCCCGCCGGATCGCGCGGTCAGTATAGGCGTGAACGGTGACATAGGTGCCCCAGTCCTCGGCCGCCTCGACCCCAGCCTTTAGTTCGTCTAAGGTGTATTGCGTTACATCGACCGGATCATAATCGGACGAGGTTCCGCCGCCCGCCATAAGTTTAAGCTGACTAGCACCGAATCGCAGATTTTCACGAACGGCAGCGAGGACGTCGTCCCGACCATCTGCTATAAAGGTAGCCCCAAGCTTTTCAGCCCGAGATGCCTCGCCAAAAAAACGGCGGGAACGCTCTGTAGGGAGCCTGAAGTCTCCATGCCCGGATGTTTGGCTGATAGTTGCCCCGGAAGGCCATATTCTTGGACCGATGTATTTGCCTGCATCAATTCCCGCCTTCAAACCAAAGACCGGTCCGCCTACGTCTCTCACCGAGGTGAAGCCGCGAAGCAGCATTGCTTCGGATTCTTTAGCGGCCGCGACATCGATCGTCGCGGGCGAAAGATCAGGTGAAAGCAGACCCATCATCGTCAACGACGAGAAATGCATGTGGACGTGAACATCTATCAGCCCGGGCATCAGCGTGCGGCCATTGCCTTCGATGACCGTTGTGTTTAGATCAGCAGGTACGGCGATCGGTGATGTCGAAATTCGCTCGATCTTGTTCCCGCGAACAAGTACATTCGTCGGGCCGGAAAGCCGGGCGCCCTTTCCATCGAAAACACGAACATTCAAGAAAAGTATCCTTGTTTCCGGTTGAGTTGTTCGAGCAATAAACGAATGAGTGTTTGAACAAAGAAAGACTAGCAGAGCACAAAACGCTGAGATAAAACGTGTCGTTCTCACTTTTTCCTCCTATTGATGCATTCCTAAACGTCGGCTCTTTCTGACAGGACCCGACGAAAATGCGGCAGCAAATTTGAGCTTTGTCGTAACTAGCTTATATGTGCAAAGGGACTCGAACAAGTGTATTCGACAGAATCCGTAATGCGGATTCATTACTTAAATAAGAATTTTTCTATGGGAGACACTATTGGCCTTGGCCTAGGTTGCTATGGGTGGTAACGAAGACTCGACGGTTCCAACCAGGTCACCTCGCCGGTTCTTGATCGGCATTGGCGAAAGTTCGGGCAATGAGTCGGCGGCGATGACGCCGAGGTGTTTTAAGATGGCGGTTGCGGTGACGGGACGCGCACGGCGGTCGTCGCCGTCCTCAACCTTGAGCGCAATGGCGAGGCCTGTCGGATGTTCTTCACTTGGCAGAACGCCGCAAAGCCAAACTCCGTCTGCCCCGACCTTGGAAATGATCCGCCCCTCCGCTGCCTGCATCAGCATCGTGTCCAAACGCTCGCTGCCACCAATTAGTTCGGGAAATTTCGACATTGCGGAAACTATCCGTTCGGCCGCATTCTGCGTGGCCGGGTCAAACTTGTGGGGGCGCATCAGATTTATAAAACTGAGCGCCATCGACTGAATCAGCAATGCGAAATTCGGAGCGGCGCAGCCGTCAATTCCGATCTTGATCTTGCCGACGGGAAACTCCGTAAACTTCGAGATAGTTTCCAATATCCTCTGCTGAACGGGATTCTCGAGCAGGTCATAGGTGGCAATATCCGCTTCGATGTGTTTTGCGAGCGCGAGCATTGCCGCATGTTTTCCCGAGCAGTTGTTGTGAAATTGGGTCGGATACTCTCCGGCACGCTGCATCCGTTCCGCCTCTTTTTCATAAAAGGGCAGATGAGCGCCGCAGCGCAGATGCACCTCCGAGAGCCCGATCCGTTCGATCATCAATTGGGCGATACGAACATGACGAGCTTCTCCCGAATGCGAGGCACACGCAAGCGCGATCTCTTCTTCCGAATAATGAAATTCGTCCGCCGCACCGCTCGCGATCAGTGGTACCGCCTGAAGCGGCTTTGAGGCGGACCGAAAGAAAGTAACGGACTTTGGTTCGCCGATCGACAGAATGACATTTCCTTCACCATCCATCACGATCAAATGCCCGCGATGAACGGATTCTACTGTCTCGCCGCGAATTACTTTTGCAAGAACTTTTGGGGGCATAGGTGCGAGGCCGTCGAGCAACCGAAACGACCGACATCTTGAAACTAGCTACTGAAGAGCTCGGGCGAAAGAACAAATTCCCAGTAGCTGGTAGTTTGCTCTTTTACCGTGCGGAGGCGATCATTTCTCTCGCATTCTCGCGGGCAGCATCGGTTATCGTCTCACCCGCAAGCATCCGAGCGATCTCCTCGACCCGTTCACCCGCATTCAATTCTCTCACGTTTATCGAGGCACGGCCCTTTTTAACGCGCTTTTCAACAACGAAATGCTTGTTCGCCTTTGATGCGACCTGGGCCTGATGGGTGACGCAGAGCACTTGTTGCTGCCTTGCAAGCTCTTTCAACTTTAGGCCAACCGCCTCCGCCACCCGGCCACCGATCCCAGCGTCGATCTCGTCAAAAACGGCCGCTGAGTCATTTGAAACCTCATTGGCAGTTGTTCTAAGTATCAGCATTAATCTGGACGCCTCGCCGCCGGACGCCACGCGTGCTAGCGGCTTTGGCTGCTCGCCGGGATTGGCCGAAAACAGGAACTCGACATCGTCGATTCCGGCCGCCGAACAGCCGGCAACATTGCCAAGGGCAAGCTCTTCTTTTGAAGGCGACCTGATGTCAACCACGAACCGGGCCTTATCAAGAGCTACCGTTCGAAGTTCAGCCTCGACCAGTTTCGCAAATCTTTCTGATGCAGTGCTTCGCTTTTCGTGCAGCCTAAATGCCGCATGGATGTAATCCTTCCATGAATTTTCCGCCTTAACCTTTAACTCCTTTTCGCGAAGCTCGCTGGTTTCGATATTCTCACGTCGGCGAAGGCAAGCATCGAGGTGCTCCAGAACCGTTCGGACGGACCCGCCGTATTTCCTTGTCAACCTGGTAATGTCATTCAACCTGGACTCGATCTGCTCGAGCCGGTGTGGCGAAAACTCCAGCTCGCCAAAGAAATTTCGAGTTGTTGTCGCTAGGTCGTTGATGACCGCAGATGCAGACCGCAGTTCATTAAGGTAGTCGGCGAACCTTTTATCAAACTCCGAAAGCTCTTCGATCCGGCGAGAAGCTTTCTCTAACATTGCCGAGGCCGACTGTTCGTCGTCGTATAGCAGCCCGAAGGCCTCACGGCTGAGCAAAGAAAGCTTTTCAACGTTATTCAATCGCAGCTTTTCCTCTGCAAGGGCATCGTCCTCTCCTTCTGCCAATCCCGCTTTCTGTATCTCTTCGATCTGGAAATTCAGTATGTCGAGAAGCCGAAGCTTCTCGGCTTCGTCCGATCTTAATCCTTCGAGTTCCCGTGTGACCGCCTGAAATGCTTCGAATGCCTCGGACGTATGACGACGCTCATCCATTACATCTGCAAACGCATCAAGCAGTTCTAAGTGGCTCGACGTATCGTAGAGCGTGGCGTGTTCGCCCTGACCGTGGATAACAACCAATCGCGCGCCAATATTCTTCAGTGCGGCCTGCGTGATCAGCCTTCCATTTATGAATATGCGATTTCTTCCGCTGGTCGAAAGCTCACGCGTAACGATGAGTTCCGTCTCTTCGTTGTCAGCGATCTCGATACCAAGCTCGATAAGGTCTTCGCGAAGGCCTCCATCAGGGTGTAGTCGAAATACACCTTCGACCCGAGCCGCATCGCAGCCATTTTTTATAAGATCAGACGACGCCCGGGCGCCCATCAGCATACCTAGGCTGTCAACTATGATCGATTTGCCGGAGCCCGTCTCACCGGTTAGCAGATTGAGGCCGGGACAGAATTCGACCTCGATCTCGTCGATCAATGCGATGTTGCTGACCTTGAGGTATTCGAGCATTGAACTATTTTCTCGGCACCACACCCTCACCCAATACCCATCTTCCTACGGAATAGATCGCGTCGGGTGGATGATCTCGTTCGAGATTCATTGCATTCCAATCGATCTGGCGTTCCTTACGATAAAACAGCATCTCCGCAAAACCGCCAAGAGCGAGCGGCTGGTGCCTGCCGATCACACGAAAATCAGAGGCATCGTATTCCGTAAGCCCGGCCGCCGCTTTAAGGTCACCTATCCTTCGAACCACCATCGGAACAGGAAATGAGGCCCGTCGGCGTTCTGCATTCACGCCGATATCTGCGATAGTCTCACGCAACATTCGAAATCGTCCGTCTTTTATCTCGCCTTCAATGATCGTACCGTTTCTAAATATGACGCTCATCAGCCTGCCCGACGCGTTCCTCGGCAACTGTTCATAGATCTTCGGGTCAAAGCTTATTTCGCTGCCGTCCGAAAGTGCCTTAAGGGCGGTCGCGATCGCGATGAAGTTCATCTTGACGAGAAACATTTCTGACCGGCCCTCAAGCCCCCCGGTCTCGATCAGGATCGTAGGCGTTCCCCATAGAGAGAAATTGTCGCCAAAAGCGGTAGGCGTGAATTCATCGTCATACCTGCCCATGTGACCCGAAATGAATGGTTCGAGGGCCTGTACCATCGCCGAAACCAGCCGTTTGTTTCGTTCGTGGCCATCATTGGTGGTCTTTGCTGCGTCGCCATATACAACGAGAAACGACATTGCCGCTTGCCTGTTCGTCATTCCCGCCGCTGTCAGGTAGTTCTGATTGTGAAGGTTGAATCCGATATTGGGAGACCAGTCGTCGCGAAGCTTCTTCAATAATTGGGCTTCGGGCGACTTCAGCGCGATCGCATCTCGATTGATATCAAGTCCCTGAAGATTTCTTCTGATATACTGATCGGCTCCGTCGGGGTTGAGCATCGGCACCGCCCTTATCGTCATCGATTCGGCGATCTTCGTTACCCAAGAAGCCTCTCGATTCTTCTGGAACACTGCGAAAAGGTCTATGAGCGACGACGTTGCCGTCGGCTCGTCGCCGTGCATCTGCGACCAAAGGAAGACCTTTAGTGGGCCATTTCCAAACTCGATCTGGTAGATCTCCTTGCCGGAAACACTTAGCCCCACCTCCGCAACGTTCGATCCGAGGGATCGGAGCTGCTCCAGATATACTTTTAGATCCTTGTGGCGAACGTCGGACGGAAGGATCCTTGAAACATGCTGACTCTCCCAGATGTCGGCGAGTTCCTTCGGAGTTTGTGCAAACATTATCGGCGGCAATAATAGCAATAAAAACCAGGAAATAACGAATCGACGCATACACCTAAAAGATATACCGCCTATGACGCTAACTTCAACTAACGCAGATAGATGTTGTGAGGTGGCGGCCCTGTTCGGTTCGCAGGAAGATCGACCGCGTCAGCTCCCTGTTCTAATTCCGCCAGATCTTGCGACCTGTACTAGGGCATTCGTACGCGATGCACAGAGTTCTAGTTCGTCTTTTCGGCAGAAAAATGGCCGCCCCGGAAGAGGACAGCCATAGCACAAATAGTATAGCAGGTCGGGTAGGATCAGCGACGCACGCCGATCCGCTTTTTCACCAATTGCTCGGCCGTAATGTTAGGTTCACTCACACGTGCCTCGCGAACATAGGCTGCGTCGATCTTAAAGATCCTCAGCTTGACGACATCTTCCGACGTAAGCTCGGTGAGGCCTTCACTTCGGAGTTCGGCGAGAAATTCCGGGGTCACCTTAAAGATGCTGAATTTGACAAGATTCTCGAAATTGTCCGATCCGAAACCCATGTCTTTCACTCTGCGCACAAAGTCGGCGTCTATCTTAAAAATGCGTGCTTTGACCAGGTCTTCCATGCTCAAATTCGGGAAACCAGTAGCTTTCATTTCCGCCATGAACTTTCCATCAACCTTGAAGATCGCTGCCTTGAACAGGTCGTCGACGTCTAGGTTCGGAAAATTTGCGGTCCTGAGATCGTCAGCCAAAGCGATAGTCACATTAAGAGTCGCGGCGGCGAAAAGCCGCTCCTCGATCGAAGCTTGGCCGTCTTTCGATCTTGATGCGGTAAAGTCGAACCCCCGTCCGCGCATGGCACCGATAAAGCCGGTGTTGGGTACGAATCTAAACGTACCTGAGCCTTTTCCGTCAACAAAGACTCCATCGCATTCGATCGTGCCGGCATCTCGAACAATGCGAAAGCTTGTCCGCCCATTGGACATGTCGGATCTGCTAAGACCTTGAATTTCTTCAAGAGCAAAGCCGGTTCCATGCTGACTGCTTCCGCCGCGCTCCGTTTTGCGTGAGAAAGTAATGTTGATCTTGTCTCCCTTTGCTTTGGCCGCGTCGGCCTTCCATTCACCTGATAACGTGTCTTGTGCAAGCACGCTTCCCGCACAGACAAAAAGCAGGAATGCCGTCATAAAGGCGAACCGCCGATTGTACTTGTTCTGCATTATTACCTCCGAAGAATTGATCTGAACTGATCTGCTTTACAAGTAAGTAACACCGGTGAGGCTTTGTTTGTGACAATGATCGTTCAAGCCGCGGGAAATAAGGAAGAAGATAAGGTAGATCGGGCGGCCGAGGTCCGCTGCCGGAAAGGCAGTTCGCATACCTTGCTCCGTACCTAAGTAAAAAAACGCTTCGGGCTGGCGACGGCCCGAAGCGGTATTCAGATCAGATCCCCAGGAACCTATGTTAGGGCCTGCGTCGGGCAGGAGCCCTTTGGGGGGTAAGTTTCTGCTCATTCTTCAGCAGATCCACCGCCTCCTTAACGCTAACCTTGAGCCGATGGGTATCCGGCGCGGTGTCGATGAACCTCTGCATAAGGTTTAGCCCGTCCTGCATCTGGGCCTTGTTATCGCTCCCGTATCCGGTGCTGAACAAGCATAGTCCGGCACCCGCGAGTGCATCAACATTGTCAGGTGTTGCTTCAAGGATACGCTTGTAAACAGGTGTTGCTCCTTCGCAATCGCCATTTTCCCTAAGAATATCTGCTAAAGTCATTTCGGCAGTCGACTTCTTTATGGGATCAGTCTCGACAAGAAGGTATTCAGATATTACCGCCTGTGCTTCCTGCCCTTTCGTATTGTCAACTTGTCCGATGGCTTTCAATCTATGGATCTCCACGGCGTTGGTAAGAAGTTCGAGCTTCATGCTGGCGCGCGACTTCTGTTCGTTTGCATCGGCGGGTGCCGGTGCTGCTTTTATTACTGCCATCGCCTGCTCGAATGCTGCGAGGCCGTCGTCATAGTCTCTGTTCGCCTCTTCGAACTTGACCCGCCGAGTTTCACGGTCGGTCGTAGATGCCCCTTCACGATAGTGTTCATAGCCCCTCGCTCGATGCGCAACCATTTTTCCGTTCAGCATCACCGGAGTGCTGCCCACAAAATCTGGGACAGCCTGGACACCTTCTGCAAACTTTGCGATCGCCGTGTTGTAGTCCTTTGCCCTCAAAGCGGCGACGCCGTCCGAATTCGCCTTCGACGCGATCGCGTCAGATTCCTGGATCTTGCGGTTCTTTTCCGCGATCTCCTTTATTTTCTTTTGCTCTTCCTCGTAGAGGCGTTTTTGTTCTTCAGCCGATTCCCCCGTCGGCGACACGGCTGCCGAAAGTGTTTTGCGGACATCTTCTTCTGTAAGCTTTTGCCCTTCGCCTTCATCAACCGTAATTACGATGTTGTCGCGGCCAGCGCGAACGCCGGGTTCGATCCAAGGCTTCATACCGGGGCCGCTTACTACCAAAGCAAAGGTCTGCCCATAAGGGATCTGTACGAAGCTGAATTCACCGCGTCTATTGGTTTTCGAGGCTGGGATCGAGCCGCGCGTAGTGTCAGTTCTATAGGCCTCAACTACGGCATCGACCGCCGGAACAACCGTACCGTCCGCCTTTCTTATCTTCACTTCGCCCCTTACCGGGGCCCCCTGGGCAGCTGCCGAGCCTGCCATTAGAATTACTGAAAACATTATGGCGCACGTGCCTAAAAATGCTTTACGTATCATCTTTGATCCTCCGGCGAATTATGTCTGTCGCGGCTAACGCAGCCTTGAGATGCGCGATCAGACGGAATGGTTTAAATATTTCCTTAATTTTACCCCAATTCTGGGTAAAAAGGCGAAGCCGAATCCGTTTTGTTCAGCCCCCTGTCACCGATATTCCAAGTTCCTGCAATTGCCCTGCATCGACATCTCCGGGTGCGTCCATCATCAGGTCCTGAGCCGAGGCCGTTTTCGGAAAGGCCATTACATCGCGAATGTTTTCGGTGCCAACGAGGATCATGCAGGTGCGTTCGATGCCGGCGGCGAAGCCTCCGTGCGGGGGCGTGCCGTATTCGAGGGCGTCAAGGAAGAAGCCGAATCGCTCACGAGCCTTTTCAGCGGTCATTCCCAGAGCCTTGAAGTTCAGGGCCTGCACTTCTTTTTGGTGGATGCGGATGGAGCCTCCGGCGCATTCATAGCCGTTGATGACGGCATCATAGGCCTTGGCTCGCACCTGGCCGAGCAGGTGGTGCTGCGACGGGTCGTTGACGGCCGTTTTGAACAGCTCGAGGTCCTCGTCCATTGGCGAGGTGAACGGATGATGGGCCGCGACATAGGTATCGGTCTCGTCATCGTGCTCGAACATGGGGAATTCGGTGACTATGAGGCACTCATATTTCGAACGGTCGATGAGTTCCTCGCGGCGGGCAACCTCGTTGCGCAGGGCCCCGAGGGCCGCGGCGACGACTGACTTTTTACCCGCAACGATCAAAACGGCGTCGCCCTTCTCAGCATTCGACTTTGAAGCAAGTTTGGCGACCATTTCATTACCAAGCACCTTAAGCAGCGACGACGTAGTTTCATCGGCTACCTTTATCCAAGCCAATGCTCCCGCACCATAGCGTTTTACGAACTCCTGAAGCTCGTCGGTCTGTTTACGCGAATAGTCGGCCCGGCCTTTGACGACTATGCATTTGATCTCGCCGCCATTTGCAAGAGTATCCGCGAACGGAACAAAATCCGTGTCTATAAGCTCGGGCGAAAGGTCGATGAGCTCCATACCAAACCGCAGGTCGGGTTTGTCGGACCCATAGCTCCGCATCGCCTCTGCATAGGTCAGTCTAGGCCATTCGGTTGGAAGTTGGACGTCGATCAGTTTCAAGACATGATTGAACATCCCTTCCATTTCGCGGTAAACCTGTTCGCGGTTGACGAAGGACATTTCCATGTCGAGCTGCGTAAACTCCGGCTGGCGGTCGGCGCGAAGGTCCTCGTCGCGGAAGCAGCGGGCGATCTGGTAATAGCGGTCGAGGCCGGAGATCATCGTGATCTGCTTCAATATCTGCGGCGATTGCGGCAGGGCGAAGAACTTTCCGGTATGGATGCGCGACGGCACGATGAAATCGCGTGCCCCTTCGGGTGTCGATTTCAAAAGGATCGGCGTCTCGATCTCGATGAAGCCGCGCTTGTCGAAATACTCGCGAATCGCCGCTACGGCTTTGGCACGCATGCGGATGTTATGCTGCAGCTGCGGTCTTCGAAGATCTAGATAACGGTATTTCAGCCGCGTCGATTCGTCCGCAAGGTTTTCGGAACCGGCAACCTCAAGCTGGAATGGCGGCACTTTGGAATCGTTCAGAATTAGCAATTCGCTGACCTTTATCTCAATATCACCTGTCGCGAGCTTTTTGTTGTGCGTTCCCTCGGCACGGCTGACGACCTCGCCTTTCACCGCGATCACAAACTCGCCGCGGAGGTTTTTCGCCTTGGCGTGGGCTTCCGGCGAGGTTTCCTCGCTAACAACCACCTGCGTGACACCCTCGCGGTCGCGAAGGTCGATGAAGGTGAAAACCCCAAAGTCACGCTTCTTCGCAACCCAACCCATGAGCACAACCTGCTCACCGACGTTCGTTGCCCTAAGTTCGCCGCATGTGTGCGTCCGTTCCAAACTTCCGAGAGTGTCCAACATAAGAGACTTTACCAAAACAAAAACGCCTTCCGGGTTGAGACAGTCGGAAGGCGGAACGCAAATGGTGCTACGCTCACGCCCTACGTATTATTATTGTCCTCGACCCGAAATGCGCCCATCTCTAAAAATAAAACCGAGCGAAATAATACAATATAGGCGCATTGAATAACAAACTGTCGAGTCTGTCGAGAAAGCCGCCGTGTCCGGGGAGTATAGACGCAGTGTCCTTCGTTTTTGAGCCTCGTTTGATCGCGGATTCGGCCAGGTCACCCAGCATCCCAAGGGCTGTCAAAACGAGGCCGAGCGGAACGGCAAACCTGTAGGGAAGTTCCGGGAAAAATACGAAGGCACATAAGGCCGCAAAGCCGCCTCCAGCAATGAGGCCGCCTATCGCGCCTTCTATGGTTTTGCCGGGAGATATCGCAGGCGCTAGCTTATGTTTGCCAAGCGCTTTCCCTGAGAAATACTGGCCCGCGTCGGAGCCGAAGAGTACGACAAAGAAAAACAACAACAGCTTAGTGGACAGTACGGGATCAAACCCAACGCGGGTCGAAATAAGAAAACCGCCTAAAAAGGCAATGTACATCGCACCAAGAACGGTCACGCCCATGCCGGTGAGCATCTTTGAGAAATCCTTTTGGAATCGGAACGTTTGCGAAACGAAGACAATTACAACGAATACCACTACTGCCAACAAGAGCATTTCGGGGGCCTTTGCAGGTGCGTCAAGAATGAATGACACGGTAAGTCCCGCCGCACCGAGATAGGCGATCCCCGCATCCGCTTTCAGCTCAAGTTTCTTAGTTAGCGTGAAAAATTCGAAAAGGCCGGCCGAAAATGCGAACACCGCAATGATCACGAATATCCACACCGTCTCGGGAACCCACCAGGGCAGGATGATCGACGCGAGCAGGATCGGCAGAGCGACGGCGGCTGTTAGCAGACGTGTTTTCATTTGGAAGAGACTATCACGGAAATCGGCCGTGTGTATGGAGCGTCCATGCGGGGTATCTGCCCGCTTTGATCGAGAGATCCATCGTTGAACATGAAAGTCGAGGAAGGCTTCATCGTCATGCGGCCTTGGTTGAGCTGATGTTGCCAAACCTGCGGTCGCGCTTCTGATATTCAATTATCGCCTCGAATACGTGCTGCCTTCGAAAATCCGGAAAAAGCGTCGAAGTAACGTAGATCTCGCTATACGCGAGCTGCCAAAGCAGAAAATTCGAGATCCGCATTTCACCGCTCGTCCGGATAAGCAGGTCCACGTCCGGCAGGCCGTGAGTATATAGATTTCGCTCGATGTCTTCGTCTGTAATGCTTTCGACGGTATCGGCTTGTTCAAGCCTCTGCCGAGCCGCTCGCCGGCAGGCCTCTACGATCTCCGCCCGGCCGCCGTAGTTTAGCGCAACGCTCAGGACGGTGCCCGTGTTGGCGGCGGTTTGCTCCATTGCCCAGGCGATCTCCTTACGCACACCGTCGGACAAGCCGTCGATAGCTCCTATGGCCTGGAACCTGATATTGTTGGCCTTTACCTCATCAATTTCGCTGCGAATATAACGCTTCAACATTGACATCAGAGCAGAGACCTCCGCTTTCGGCCGTTTCCAGTTCTCTGTTGAGAAAGCGTAAAGCGTGACGGCTTCGATACCCAGCCTTGCGCACGTGTCGAGGATCGAACGGACCGATTCTGCACCCGCATTGTGACCGAAGATTCGCGGTTTACCCCGCTGTTTTGCCCAACGGCCGTTTCCATCCATTATTACGGCCACATGCCTCGGCAGACGCGAGAGGTCGATCTGCCGGAGCAGTTCCTCATCGTTCGATCCTGTTTCGATAACTTGTGAGAAATTCTTATGCATCGGTGATCTTTGGAGCGCGAGACGCTGAAATCCTGGCTGGCCGGATCTCATGAGACACTACCGCATCGAGGTTTACCGGTCCATATATATGTGGGAAAAGTTCGTCGTTTGTCGAAGACTCGCTCACAAGCCGTGAAGTCAATCGCTGCGTGTCGATCGCAAGAATTACTACATTATCCGCTTCCGAAAAATACCGGCCTAGAACGCCCTCAAGCTGATCGGCATAGCTGCAGTGAACGAATCCCTCTGAGCTCAAACTTGCCGCCTCATAAACGGGCTTCTGCCTAACTTCCGCCCAAACACTTGGCATCAAAACATGATATATCAGCATACGTGATCGCTCCGACAATTCGTTTGCCATGTCTAAACTTTAGGTCGGCAGCCTGTCGCGAGGGTTTGGATTTCTATATTCTTCGTCCGTTAAAGGCCATTTGCAAATGCGATCAATAGTCAACTTTTACAAGGGTAAGTCCGCATGCCGGAGCGGTCTGGCCGGCAAGGTATCGATCTCTGTTCGCTAATGCAGCCTGAATTGTGTCAGACCCCCTTTCGCCGCGTCCCACTTCAAGAAGGGTCCCCATAATGGATCGAACCATATATCGCAAAAAGCCATTCGCGCGGATCTTGAATTCGATCACGTTCGTGCCCGCTCTCCCGTCCCAGACCGAGTTTACTTCAGCTTCGGTCACATTACGCACCTTGTTCTCGCTTTCTGACAGAGCCGAGCTAAAGGCCGTCCAATCATGTTCGCCAAGAAGAAGACGTGCGGCCATTGCCATTCGCGCAACATCCAGCGGCCGCGTTTCGTGCAATGCATACCTCCGCCAAAAAGGTGACATTACGGGCGCATTCACGATCCGATACACATAAGTCTTCCCTTTTGCGGAAAACCTTGCATGAAAGTTGTCATCGGACCTCTCTACGTTAATTATCCGAATATCCCGCCAAAGGTTACCGTTTATTGCATTTCGCAGCTTTTCCTCTGTCCACGCACGATTTAATTTGACGTTTGCAACTTGACCTTCGGCGTGAACACCCGCGTCTGTCCGTCCGGAGCCCGCAACCTTTACCGGAGAGCCCTCGAGCGCGCCGATCACGCGTTCGAGTTCACCCTGGATCGTTCGGGCATTTTCCTGTACCTGCCAGCCGTGAAAGTCAGTGCCGTCGTATTGGATCAGGAGCTTAAAGTTCATTCATCCTTGCGTGAAAGGCCTCGGCAAACAATGTAGGAGCGCGTTCGCTCATCCTCAGGTAAAGGGCTGGTTCGATAAGTTCAACTTCCATTAACCTAAAATTCCCGGCCTCATCTCGGACAAGGTCCACCCGTGCATACAATAGGGTCTCACCCACCGAATCCAGCGCGTACTGCCCGGCATCAAGCAACTTCTTGTCGCCAGCGATCGCGGTAATGATGCCGCCATATTCTTCCTGAACGCGGAAATCATCCGGCGCCGGTATTTTTGTGATCGCGTGGCTGAACTCCCCGCCGAAATAGAATAGCGAATATTCTCCTTCTGCCTCTATTGCAGGCATGAACGGCTGGACCATGAACCGCCGATCGTGAAAGATCTCCGTAAGTCCCGGATCGAAAGAGCTTAGCCGATATGTATGCCCGGCCGTCGCACTTATCTCAGGTTTGATGATCACTTCATCGGTAAAAAGTTCTGTCTTCCAAAAAGCGAACTCGCTCTCAGTATATGCGGCGTCCCAGATCGTAGGAACGATCGGACAACCGCGCAATTCCATTTCTCGCAGATATCGTTTGTTGAGGTTCCACGCGACCACCGATAATGGGTTCTCAAGGCGGGCGGACGAGGCCTCGATTCTTTTTAGTACTCTAAGGAATTCCTCAGGCGCAAGTTGATAGTCCCATGTGGTGCGAATGATAACGGCCTCAAATTCATCCCAAACCGTATGTTGATCCCGCCATGACACGGTTTCGACCTGCCAGCCAAGCTGTGACAGCGGAGCGATCGCCAGATCGTCGTCTGCTACATAGCCGGACATGTCGTCCATTGAGAGAAAACAGACGCGCCGCATAACTATCCTGCCACCGCGGTTCGGCTTCCTGGTTTAACAGTTGGGATTCCATTTTCACACATCGGACAAACATCCGGCGCGAAGGTAGGAACATCGAGCATTGCCAGCGCCAGCCGCGGAACTCCTACATCTGCCTTTCCTCCCGAGCGGTCAATGATGGATGCGGCAGCAATAATGCTTCCTCCGCTTTCTTCGACCGCCGCAATGCATTCACGCGTCGAACCTCCTGTAGTAATGACATCCTCAACCACCAGAATGCGTTCGCCGGGTCTGACGGAAAATCCGCGTCGAAGCATCATTCGGCCTTCTGCTCGTTCGGTCCAGATGAAACGAGCGTTCAGCGCTTTTGCGGCAGCATACCCGATAACAAGCCCGCCGATCGCCGGTGAGACGACCGTATCGATGACTACGCCGGGTTCATCGATCGGATTGCTTAGGACGACTTTCTCCTCGCCCTTCTTAAGCGGACTTCCCACCAGGAATTCGACAACTCTTGCCGCGAGCGTGCTTCCGAAGCGTGATGCGTCCGTCGGGTATTGCAATGCGATCGCGCACTGAAGATAACTGGAGCTGTGCAGGCCGCTAGAGAGCACGAAGTGACCTTCCAGCAGTGCGTTGCTATCACGAAAGTGTTTGAGAACTTGATCCGACGTCATCATATCTGCCTGGTAAAGTTTTTATTCTACCTGCAAACGGGGATAATGCCACTAGCCAGCAAACGCAGGTATTTTACAGAATTTCTCCGTTCCGACTTTGAACGTGCCTCAATTACGGGAATGATGTCATCGATGTTTGCCGGCCCGATTTTGAAGGTTTCTTCGTTTGACGCTAGAATTGTCGAGAATGCCGCCATACCCCAATCTCGTTTCTGAATCACTCCTCGTAAGTTTAACGATCGACCTTTTGGCCTCGCTTGGCGGAAGCGTAGGCGTCACCGAGATCGTTGAGAAAGTAATGAAGATCTCTGATCCGGAACCAAAGCTGGCAAGGCTATTGGTGTCAGACCTTGTGGAGACCGATCCGCGATTAAGGTTGAACAACGACACGGTCGAGTTGATCGAGACCGATCATGACAAGCTGAGATTGGACAAAGCAGGATTTGTAGTATTCGACCTGGAAACGACCGGAGCCAAAGCACCACCATGTCGTATCACGGAGATCGGTGCTTGTCGGATCTTGAACGGAGAGATCGTCAGCAAATTCCATACGCTCATCAATCCCGAAGAGCCGATACCAGAATTCATTACCGCATTGACGGGAATCGACGATTCGATGGTAAAAAATGCTCCTGTCTTTGGCGAGGTCGTGTCGTCTTTTCTTGAATTTGTCGGCGATGCAGTGCTTGTAGCCCACAATTCCCCTTTTGACATGGGGTTCCTTGACTTTGAGATCGGGCGAGTATTCGAGAACTATCGGTTATCGAATCCTTCGCTCTGCACCGTCCAGCTTTCGCGCCGACTTTTTCCGCAGATCGAAAATCACAAGTTGAATACTGTCGCCAAACACTTTTCGATCGAATTAATTAATCATCATAGGGCAGAGCACGACGCCGTTGCCACCGCTGGCATATTCCTGAACCTGCTTGATGCAATGCGCTCGCGTGGGATAGAAGACCTTGGAGCTGCCCGCCGACTTTGCCGGCAAAAACGCTATGCCAAACGAAACGAAGCTGCAGCCTGAAAACCTGCAGAAATTAGATATTCAGCCAACACCTCGCGACGAGATGGACTTGTTCCCGCTCGACACATTTGCCTACGAATTTCCCGGTCGAGAGATCTGGGTCGAATTTGAGATGCCGGAATTCACAGCGATCTGCCCTTTCTCAGATTTCCCGGATTTCGCAGTCATACGGCTGAAATATGTCCCGAACGACCGCTGCATTGAGCTGAAGAGCCTCAAACTTTATATAAATTCTTTCCGAAATGTGAAGATCTTTCATGAACATGTGGTGAATGTGATATTGGAGGATTTCGTCAAAGCTTGTGATCCGGTCAGGGTGGAGATCGAGGGAGATTTTCACGTTCGCGGAAACATAAAGACGGTCGTTCGGGCCTCTTACTCCAGAACCTGAATCAATGCACAGCCGCGGACATTACCCGTGGCTGAGAGGAAAGATGCTTTTTGCACGCAGCATCAATGAGGACGTCGATCTCTGCACGCAGTTCGTCTTCATTCGCCGATTCGGCATTGGTTATTTCAGAAACGATAAGGAATTTTGCCTTCTCAAGAAGCGTCTGCTCTCGGAACGAGAGTTTCTTTTCCATTCCGAGGAAGGTCAGCTTCTTCAGGACGTCGGCGGCTTGAAAAATATCGCCCGACTGAAGCTGTTCCATAAAGCTTCGCGACCGCGTCTTCCAGTCGCAAGATACTGGCTCAAAGTCGTCCGATAGCGTCTTGATCAACAATTTGCATTGTATCTTGGAAATTATCGGCCGTATTCCGACGTTTTCTGCGTTCTCAGTCGGGACCATGATGACAGAGTTGTCGCTCAAGACCCGAAGCGAATAAAAATCAATGGAACTCTCTCCAATGCGTTTGCTCTCAATGTTCTCGACCATGCAAACACCCTGGCTGGGGTACGAAACCTTTTGACCCTTTAGCAGTTCCATAGGTTCTCTCCACTCTGATATGAAGGTGCCGCCGACATCGCATCGATCATCGGCAGGTGGGCTAAGTTCGGCAATTTGTCAAATTTAGAGTGATTATAGCACAACGAGACACGTTATTGGTACAAAAAGGTTGGTGGGCCGCTAGTCGCGGCTCCGGCTCAAACCGGGAGTTCGATCGTAAAAGCAGTGCCGCGTCCGGGGACAGATTCGACCGACACCTCGCCCCCGTGGAGCCTCGAAAGATGTTTCACGATCGCGAGACCTAATCCCGTTCCACCGACCTCGCGTGTGCGTCCGCGGTCAACCCTGTAGAAACGTTCAAATACCCTGGTAAGGTGTTCCGGAAAGATCCCTTCGCCCGTATCCGTTACGGTGATAGACGTTTTATCTCCCGATTCGACAGCCGAGACCGCTACATTGCCAGACGGACGATTGAACTTGATCGCGTTGTCGATCAGGTTGGTAAGCATCTGTTCGAGCCGCACCGGATCGGCTACCGCCTTGGCTTCTTCGCTAACCTCGTTGATCAAGGCTATCTCGCGTTCCGCGGCTTTGGAAGACAAGGAAAGGAAGACCTCATCGACCAAAAAGCGAACGCGAACCGGTTTGGTCTCGATCGAAACGTTTCCCGATTCGATCAGCGAAAGTTCAAGGATGTCTGAGATCAGGCCGTTCATTCGCTCGGCGTTTCTTCGAATCGTGGATAGGAAGCGGCGGTTGTTCTCACGGTCATCAATTGCTCCATCCTCCAGAGTCTCGACAAATGCGAGTATCGAGGTGAGCGGCGTTCGTAGTTCGTGGGAAATGTTCGAGAGAAACTCTTGCCTGATCTTCTCCAGACGTTCCACCTGAGTAACATCATAAAAAACGCCGATGGCATAGATGACTCCCCCAAGTTCGATCGGAGATACATGGACCTCATAGCTTCGCTTTTCGGTTCCGACGAAATCGATCTTTACGTCCGACGGAAGCTTTCGGTCAAGCGCGGCCGCGAAAGCTTCGTGAAGCTGCAGGTTACGGATTATTTCGCTCAATAGCCGGTTGTGGATCGTGCCAAGCTGCCGCACGAACGAATGAGACGCAACGGCGTTCGCAGCAACGATCCTTCGGTTGCGATCGACCACTATGGTACTTTCTCGACCTGCTTCCAACAGGCGCTGTAAAATCTCCATCGCGGGTGATCTGTCCGCATCGATCGTTCTTGCTTTTGAAAATTCGATCAAGTTCAATTGGAGCTGATGAATCGGTAACCCACGCCGACAACGGTCTCGATCCGGCCGGCACATTCACCCATTTTCTGCCTCAGGCGGCGAATGTGCACGTCCAGCGTTCTCGTATCGCCAAAATAACTGTATCCCCAGACATTATCGAGGAGCTGTTGTCGCGTGGCAACGCGGCCAAGATTTTTGATAAGGTGTTCCAGAAGGGCAAATTCCTTGCGGGTCAATCTGATGTCCGTCGACCCGCAACGTACACGCATATCATCAAAATCGACGAGCAGGTCATCGTCTTCGTATCGCGGGGACGTTTCTTTTTCGGCCCGTCTAAGCACGGCGCGGACCCGCGCAATGACTTCTTTGACCGAAAAGGGTTTCACAATGTAATCATCGGCACCCGTGTCCAGACCTGCGATCTTGTCTGTTTCAGCAGCCTTCGCGGTCAGCATGATGATAGGTGTTTTTTCAGTCAATTGTTCCCGCCGAAGCCTTCGACACAGCTCCATGCCGCTCATTCCGGGAAGCATCAGATCCAGGATGATCAGCGTAGGCGTTGATTTTTCGTCAAGTGCGATCCTCAATCCCTTTTCTCCGGATTCGGCTATGGTCGAGCGAAACCCCTCTCGCTTGAAGTTGTAATGAAGGCTTTCGGCTATATCGGCATCATCTTCGATGATGAGAATGTGCTGAAGCATAGAGATTATGTCGCAGCCCTTTCAGTTAGAGCCTGGATTTAGCTCAGTGTATTTCGAATGATTGAACGGCAGATTAAATTAATATTACGAAAATGTTAACAATTCGATCTTGCGAAGAACATTCGAGGCGGCGATCAACGTTTTGCGGCAGCCATCTCTTCTTTCGGACGGATCACCCATTCCAGGCTTCCCGATCCCGCCGAAACGGTCGACCAATTATTGACCTTTAAGGCTATCGATGCCACGGCGGCTGTCGGCATTGCTACTGATCTCCCGCTCAGGAATTCGATCAAGCCTTCAAAGCCGGGATTATGACCGATCAGGATCACTGCCTCTATCGTGTCGCTAAGCTCTGCCACTGTACCGCAAAGCGTCCTAGGACTCGCCTCGTAAATTCGCTCATCAAAACGGAGCGGGCATGTGAACCCCGATGATTTTCGGACAAGCTCTGCCGTATGCCTGGCTCGTCTGGCAGGCGAACTGAGGATAAGATCTGCATCGATCCCTCGCCCGGCAAGAAGTTCCCCCATAAATGGGGCGGCTGCAAGCCCCCGCTGGTTCAACGGGCGATCAAAATCTGACAACGAAGGCTCGTCCCAGCTGGATTTCGCATGTCGCATCAGATACAAGTGCTTCATCGCTTATCATTGGCCCGCTTGTACTTTTAGAATATTTTACGTCAAATTGTCCTTTTCGACCTCTTGTTTTGTCAAAGAAGTCGTTCGTTAAGATGAAATTGCATCAAATAGTCCAAACAAAGTAGTTTTTCAGCACAATGGACAGCCTTAATGCCGCCCTGCTCGTCAATCTTGTCGGTTTCACCGTCGGGGTAGCATTGTATGGCATGCTCGCGGTAATGGTCGTGAAGCATCGGGACCAGGAATCGCTTGAAAGCGTCAACCTGCTGCTTCTCTTAACCGCCGGATTGGGATTGACCTGGAACATAGGGGAGCTTGCCGTTTTTGTTGGCCGATCACTCGGGTCATTTGGAGGCTGGCCATTTATCTCGTCTGCAGCCTATTCGGCGCTCGGATTTCTCCCTTCCGTGGTGGTGCATTCGGTTCCTATCGGCGGAAAAAGGAAGAACTGGCTTACCTTTGGGGCATACACTCTCAGTTCCTTTGCCGCCGTGATGCATTTTAGCGTGGCGTTTCAGGGATATATGCCCCCCTCGGAGTTTGCCTTGAAAACGCTGACCGTCGGTTCGCTTGCTATCACGGCTGCCTTGCTAGCAATTTCTCTGCGCGAGACTCTGCAGAGCAAGATGGTGTGGGCTGCTGCATTGCTCATCTTCGCAGTTTCCAGCCTGCACCTCAGCAGTCAGAACGAGGAGAATTCCTGGATCGTGGAACTCGCCGCCCACCAGTCCTCCCTTCCGCTGGCCCTTGTGATCCTTTACCAGAATTACAGATTCGCGTTCGGAGACCTTTTTCTTAAGCGCAGCATTTCGCTGCTTCTGATCTCCCTGCTCGCATTTGCATTGTATGTCTTTGTTGCATCGCCATTCTTGGGCGAGGGGCGACTTGAAGGACGAGACGGCATTCTCGCAGTAGGCCTACTTATCGCGTTATGGATCGCTACTAGCCTTGTATATCCGTCGATTCATAGATTTGCAAGATGGTTTGTCGATACGGTGATACTGAAACGGCCCAACTACGATCTGGTCTTGACCGAAATTGAAGAACGCGTGGGTCGCGAAGAGTCTATCGAAGCGATCTTGGAGGCTACCGGGCAACTGCTGGCGAACGTGTTGACTGCCTCGGGTCATTCACACAGGGAAGAACCCAACAGGAGTCTGGGCAGCACTTTAGACGTGATCAGCCACTCTAAGACAGGGCTGAGCCTCTATATACCGACTACGGAGCCTCCGGGTTACTCGATCGACCTCGAAGGTCTTAAAGGAGGAAGGAGGCTGTTATCCGAAGAGACCGCCATGCTTGAGGCTGTCGCGATGATCGCGTCGAGGCGGATCGATGCGGTAAGGGTTGTCCATGAGCGCTACGAGCGTGAATTTCGAGAACAGGAATTCTCACGACTTGCGACGGAGGCCCAGCTTGCGGCGCTTCGGGCTCAGATCAATCCCCACTTTTTGTTCAACGCTCTGACCACAGTAGGGTATCTTATTCAAACGGCTCCGGATAAAGCCTTTAGCACTCTGATCCAATTGACCAAGCTGCTGCGAGGCGTCTTAAACAATTCGGGCGAGTTTTGCACGGTGGCGGAGGAAATAAAGCTTATCGAAAGCTATCTTAGTATCGAAAGGGCAAGATTTGAAGAGCGGTTAGTTGTTGAGATAGATGTTCCGGCAGGGCTGCGAAGCGTTATGATCCCATCACTTATCTTGCAGCCCTTAGTGGAGAATTCGATCAAGCATGCGATCTCAGAGAACAAGAATGGGGGCAAGGTAAAGATCTCCGCGTCGCTTTCAGAGAACGAAACAGGCAGATTTTTGGAACTCTGCGTAGAAGATTCTGGGCCCGGTCGGCCGCCAGAAGCTTTCGAGCGCCCAGCGGGCGTGGGACTAAGGAATGTGCGCGAGCGGCTTGGTTCGCACTACGGGGACCGCTCGGGTGTTATCGTCACCTCAGAACCGTCTGGGCAGACACTAGCACGTATCTTCTTACCTGCTGGCGGCAGCCGCAAAAATGCCCGCGGCTAATTAGTATGGAAACACTTAGGGTACTGATAGCAGATGATGAGAGGCCCGCAAGGGCCTACCTCAGATCGCTCTTGAAGACCTTCGATCATATCGAAGTGGTCGGCGAGGCAGACAATGGCAATGAAGCCCTCGAAATGATAAGGTCTTTACGGCCCGATCTCGCCTTGCTCGACCTGCAAATGCCGGAACTGTCCGGTCTCGACGTAGTCAGGCTTACGCCCCCCCAGCAGATGCCTCTTGTCGCTTTCGTCACGGCTTACGACCAGTTCGCGATACAAGCATTCGAATTGAACGCCGTGGATTATATGCTGAAACCGGTCGAGCGGGAACGGCTGCAAGTCACGATCGAGCGCGCTTTGAGCCGGTTAAACGATAAGGATCATCGCGAGGTAGAGAACTCCCGGCTCCGCGATTCGGTACGCACCTACGCCGAACTGGAGCGGAGCGGCATAATAGAGCGTTTACCCGTAAGGAAAAGAGATGAGATATACCTCGTGCCTGCCTCAGACGTAGTGTCGATCATAGCCGATGGCGAACTTTTGCGAATCACAACAACGGAAAACCAAAGGTTCGAGATCAACTTTCGTCTCAAAGACCTGGAAGTGCGGCTAGACCCTACACGGTTCATTCGTCTTTCACGCAGTGCCTTGGTCAATCTCGACTCCGTTTCACACATCTCGCCATTGCCTGGCGGGACGTATCTGATCTCACTAAAGAACGGCCAAGAACTCACCTCAAGTCGATTGCAGTCAAAGATTCTAAGGCACCGATTGCTTCGCCTTTGAACCTTTCGTCGCCCTATTCGCCCATTCATAGGAATTAAACTGCCGCTTATTTAAATGGGGCCAGATCTTGTTCGGATTGCCATATAGTATCTCTTTGGCATTGTTCGGTAGAAAAGACCTTTTGAATATGAAGATACACGGTGTTCTTTTTGCAATTTTTCTTTTGTCGGTTCCTGCTCTTGCACAAGGAAAGATAGGCGGCAGGGTCACATATGGCGATAATGTGCCCCTTCATGATGTTCAGGTAAGAGTAGTTCAAACCAGGCAGGCAACCAGAACCGATGAGAACGGCAATTTCGAGATAGACAACGTCGCTGCTGGGAGGCACACGATCCTGGTGCATCTCGACGGTTTCGCTGATGCAACCCGAATCGTAACTGTCGGTGCCGGTGCGAACCTTACAGAGAACTTCAAGCTTGAACTATTGAGCCTGAGGGAACAGGTGACGGTCACGGCATCCGGTACCGAACAGTCGGTGTTTGATTCGTTCCAGTCAGTAAATACGGTCGGAACAACGGCGATAACAGAGCGGGCAGCAACCTCGATCGGCGAGGTTCTCGAGCATGAGCCTGGCGTTGCAAAGAGAAGCTTTGGCCCGGGTTCTGCACGTCCTATAATTCGTGGCTTTGATGGCGACCGTGTTTTAGTGATGCAGGACGGTATCCGCACAGGTTCGCTCGGATCACAGTCTGGCGACCATGGCGAGACGGTCGATCCGTTGGGAGCTGAGCGGATCGAAGTATTGAAGGGCCCGGCAACATTGCTCTATGGAAGTAATGCGATCGGCGGCGTAGTTAACGCTATCAGCCACCATGACAATCATGCCCACGATGGCTTTCGAGGCTACTTCACCGGTGTCGGCAGCACCGCAGACAAGCAGCTCGGCGCGTCGGGCGGCCTGGAATACGGAATAAACAGCTGGCTTTTCCGCGGCAATTTTGGCTCGCAGAAAACGGGTGATTACAAAACTCCGATCGGTGAGATCCACAATTCAGCGACAAGATCGAACAATTTCTCTCTCGGCACCGGCTACTTTGGAGACAAAGGCTTCCTCGGCGTTACATACGGGTATGACAAACGTCGATTCGGTATCCCCTTCGCAGGTGAGTTTCATCATCATCATCACGATGAAGACGAAGAAAAGGCCGGCGTGGCTGACGAGGACCATGAAGAGATCGATGTCGATCTTAGTTCGGTCCGGCATAACCTCCGCTTTAATGGAGGCTTGCGAAATCTAACAAATTCGTTTGTTTCAGGCGCCAATTTCACAGTTGACTATACAAGATACCGACACCAAGAGATCGAGATCGAGGACGGTATTGACGAGATCGGAACTCTATTCAGGAACAGGACTTTTTCGTATAGAGCCGTCTTTGAACAACAAAAGTATAAGACGTTGACCGGCCGTTTCGGTTTTGAGGGATTCAGCCGCGATTATGAAGTCACCGGCGAGGAACAGCTGATAAATGGGCCTGTCAAGCAGCATTCTTTTTCTGCCTTCGCTCTTGAAGAGGTCAACCTTGATCGGGTCAAATTTCAGTTCGGAGGCCGCGTGGAGAACAACCGGTACCGTCCGGCAGACCCATCGCTTCCAGCAAGGGATTTCACCGGCTTCTCCGGCGGAGCCGGAATTAATATTGGCCTTTGGAAGGGCGGTGCTTTTGTATTCAACTACACGCACTCCTCCAGAGCTCCGGCGCTTGAAGAGCTATACAACAACGGCCCGCATATTGGAAATCTGACTTTCGAGGTTGGAAATCCCGACCTGAAAATGGAGCGCTCGAACGGCGTTGATTTTTCGCTTCGCCATACTTCTGACCGCGTTAGGCTGAACGGCGACGTTTATTACTACCGAATCAAAAATTTTGTCTTTCTTGGGCTGGAAGATGAGGACGGCGACGGCGAGATCGACGTGGAAGACGGACTGCCGGTAGGGCTCTTCGAACAGGCAGACGCGAGCTATGTGGGTGTTGAGATCTCAGGTGACGTTTGCTTTAACAACTATGCCGGTGCTTATTTCGGCTTTGACGCCGTGCGGGCAAAGTTGACTGACGAAGGCCTGAATGTTCCGAGGATCCCACCGGCACGGCTGCGATTGGGCCTTGATCTTCGGTGGCAGGGTCTCAGCGTGCGTCCGGAAGCGATCTTTGCGGGCCGACAGGACAAAATCTATCCACTGGAGACGCAGACCGCGGGTTATGGGATCTATAACGTCGCAGCCTCATATACAATCGGGCGGCAGCATCAAGCCCATATATTCTCAGTAAATGCCTACAACCTGACCAACAAGCTTTATAGAAACCACGTTTCTTTCATCAAGGACCTTATGCCAGAGATCGGGCGAGGGATCCGCTTCGGTTACACCATCCGCTTCTTTTAGAGGGTTGAGAAGCGCCAGCCCGTTCGATACTCAGGTGTGTACGATCCGGCTCCAGATCGTACACACTTTTTTTGCTTCCTTCGGGATACACAACGTTTTTCAGATCTGACCTGGATCAGATACCTCAATTGGCCGAACTTACGGTCACAGAAGCGGCAGACGTGGTACGCTCCGGGGCGATAGATCTCACCGCAATCGTTTTGGGCACGTTCTGTCGGGCTGCACCGCAATCTGTCGTCGACGGGAATTTCAGAAGTTCCGGGTCTTCGTCTATCATTAACAAAAATCCAATTTACGGGGGACAACGCCATATGCGAAAAGAAACATTGGAATTCCAAACCGCCAACGGCCCGACCTCAGCTTACGTAGCGAGGCCAAACGAGGGCGGTGAAAAGACCGTGCTGCTTATCCAGGAATGGTGGGGGCTAAATGACCACATAAAGGATATAGCCGGCCGATATGCCGAAGAGGGATTTACCGCTATCGCTCCGGACCTTTACCGCGGAAAGTTGGCGACAAATGCAGACGATGCATCAAAAATGATGCATGCTTTGTCGATGGATGACGGGCTCGACACTATCAAGAACACGATCGACGCCGCATCCCGGGCCTACGGCACCACTCATTTTGGGATCACTGGTTATTGCATGGGAGGTACTTTCGCTCTCAGGGCCGCTTGTGAAGTTGAGGGCCTGAGCGCTGCCGCTCCGTTCTACGGAGACATTCCAGAGGAGGATGTTCTGAAGAATTTGAGAACGCCAACGATCTTCATATCAGGTAAACGCGATGCCTGGATAAACCCGGAAAAGGTGGCTTATCTCGAAGACGTCGTGCAACGCTATGAACTACCTCTCGAATCGGTCAAGTATGATGCAGACCACGCATTCTTTAATAACACTCGGCCGGAGGTTTACGACAAAGAAGCAGCCGAGGACGCCTGGTCGCTCGTAACCGCTTTTTTCAAGGAGAAACTTTGAAAACAGTTTGGTCTTTTCCGGATCTGCTGATGATGAGGCCTCAGACGTGTTTTTGAGGAGTTTCATGCCAAACGGACACAGTTTTTCGCTAATATTCGTCGACTTTCTAAAGATTTTTGTCGAATTCCAATAAGTTTCCGTCGAAATCTTCCGAGTTTATGGCGAATATTGAATAGTTCAGAGCCATAATCGTTCAATTGTCTGATCGAAACTCCAGCATCCGCCCTATCTCCAAAGGATCTCGGCGTTGGCCTCGACGGAAACGGATAGGCCCTCTCCATTTTGGATGATCATCCGACAACATCATGCAATAGAATAAAAACGCCCCGGCGATCAAGCCCGGGGCTCTATATTAAATTGTTGTACGAAACATGGGGGTCACGCAGAAAGCTGGCTCTGCGGCTCAGTAAGCAAACCTGGATAGGAGGGGCGCGAAATTCGCGCTCGTTTGCGCATCGCCTTTCGCTTATACATTTCTCCGTCTGCCTGTTTGATAGCTTGCTCAAGTTCGGCATAGTCCTGAAAATCAGCGAAGCCGCTTGATACACCGATCTCTATCGTGTCGTGCAGGCCATTGATCCTGACGGTCGTCAAAAGCGATTCAAGCCGCTGCATTCGGATCGTTGCCATTTCAGCCTGCATCCCGACCATTATCACGAAAAACTCGTCGCCGCCCCATCGATAGATCAGGTCTTCAGCCCGGATTATTTCGCGGATGGCATGAACCACCGCCCTGATCGCCTGATCACCGGCCTGATGGCCGTAGGCATCGTTGATCTCTTTCAAATTATCAATGTCGAAAAAGCCGACACAACCGCCGATCGAATCACCGTCTTTTTGGCCTACGAAGCCATAGAATGCATGTCTATTGAAGGCGGCGGTAAGCGGATCAGTATTGACCAATTTTTCTAGTTTCTCATGTGCCACTTCGAGCGCTTCGTTCGCATCCTTCACATCGGCGACGAGTTTTTCAAGAAGTATTATCACCATCCCGAATCCCAATGCAGTTTCGAGAACCAGATCGATGATAGAGCTGAATTGCAGGAAATAAGTGGGCGTTTCGAATATCTGATGGCTTGTGTAGATGACGAAATAGCCCAGAAGATCGACAGCTAAGAGAATGACGGCAACGTACATCACGCGCCACCCAAAGGTCTTTATCTTCGAATGACGGAGCGCCAATGCTGCCGCAATGAAAAAACCCGCGACGACCAAACAATGGAGATTGAACATCTCGTCAAAGTTTGACGAATACATCGGCAGAGAGATCGCGATGACGCCGAGGGGAATGATTATGAGTTCTGAGACCTTGCTTCTGGGCCGGTTGTCGTACAGGCTTCTGCATCCCGAAACGAGAAGAAATCCGAACAAGTACTCGCCAAAGAAATAAAGACTGTAAAGCGAAGCGGCATGATGCGCGTAGTCAAACGCAAATCTCAAACATATCAGAGATAGGGATAGGCACAGCCAGGAATACGTCCAGTATCTAAGCGCGACCGACCGGACCGATCTTTGCAGGCAAACGGTCAGAAAGGTGATCAGCAGAACGCCGGTCAGTTGTATCAACAATCCGATTTTCGAATCCATTCGTGAAACGCAGAACTAAAGTTTCAATGATGACCAAGTGTGAGCCAGGTAGTAAGCGAGGGTGCCCTTCGAACAAAGGGCTCTTTGTATGTTAAAACAGTTTTTGCGTCACTGTCTAGGAATTTTTTAGAAACCCGGCAAGTTCGGTCCAATCCGGAAGCGATGTTCGCGCGCCTACAGCCCGGCATTTCAGGGCCGCGACAGCATTGGCGTACCTACAGCTTTCCTCGATCGAAGCATCTGAAAGAATTCCAAAGAGGAAACCAGACCGAAATGCATCTCCAGAACCCGTGGTGTCCCTGCACCCCCCGGGGACTGCAAAACCAGGTGTTTCAACAAACCCTTCAGGCCCAAGAACCAGCGAACCCTCCGAACCCAGTGTCATCCCTACAATAGAGCAGCCGTATCGTTCGGCTAGTCTTTTCAATGCTTCACTGTTATCGTCCGATCCAGTGATCCTTGATGGAACATCCGAAGACGCGATAAGAACGTCGACCATTGGCAAGAGTTCGTCGATACCGTCAAAAACTTTGTCTATGTCGATCGAAACGATGGTGCCGGCTTTGCGCGCCTGGCCCGCAAGCCAGGTCGCAGCCGCAGTGTCGTGCGGCGTCAAATGTAAGACACGTCCGGCCACTGCGGCTGCAGGAGAGGCCTCTTCGGCTCCATAATGCAGCATTTCATCGCGCTTCCAAATGACCGTTCGTTCCCCGCTTCTTGCATCGATCACGATGAACGCTATTTGGGTGCTTGCACCATCGATCGTCTCTGCAAAACTTATATCTACACCCTCATCGATCAGCGATTTTATCCCGGTCTGGCCTGCGGCGTCGCTTCCGAAACGGCCCACATAGGTGGTTTTCATACCAAGCCTTTGCAGCCCTACCAAAGTTGACGCGACCTCACCGCCAGGTGCTTGCAGATAGCTATCCAATTCGATCTTGGAATTGAATTCAGGATATTGTGGGACGGTTATCAAAAAATCGACCGCGTTCGTCCCGAAGCCGACTACGTCAAATCTTCTTTGTTTTGGAAGATGGAAAGGGAATCTCATTCCGTGGGTCCTTTTTTCGAACTTCGTTGGCCTTCAGCAGAAATTGCCCCGAATGTTCTTGCAAAAATCTTCGAAGAATAGTTAGATTTATTTCTGCAAACTGATCTGATTGTACCAAGCTGTTGCGAAAGAATTTAGTAAGGTTCGGGAGAGATTGAAAAATGCCGACATCGATTTGTCCAGAGTGTGACGAGGAAGTCTATGTTGACGCCGAGATTGAACAGGGCGACCAGGTCACCTGCGAAGAATGTAGTTCTGGTCTGGTGGTCGTCGGCCTAGATCCGGTCGAACTCGACCTTTACGACGCCTCCGATGATCGATATCTTGACGATGACGATTTCGATGATGACGGGTTTGATGAAGACCGGTTTTGATCAGCCGCCCGTTAAGGAATATCGGCTATTCACAGCTTAGGCCTTCCCTTGACCATCCGGATCCTCGAGCCAAGGTGCCTAGCGATCAACGGGAATATACCCCGCCCGGTTCTGTTTGACGTTCAGTCCTTTCCTTGACACTATCTGGACATTTCTAAAACCGGATGATGTCGTTTGCCTTTTGGCCGGATAGAAAGCGATAGCATAGGCTCCCGCGATCTCTTCTTCCAGCGCTTTGAATAACGGCTCAAGTTCATTATCCATGGCATAAAAGCTTCGCCCCCCGGTTTGATCAATTATGCCGCTTGCTTCCAGGGGCGTTATTAAGGGCCGAAGCGACCGTTGATTTCGCGCATAAGATGGAAGGATCAAGGCATATACCGCGATCTCGCTCTTGTTAGCCCGTTCGATCACGGTTTCAGGCCTGACAATATCCCCGACCGGAAAACCGTCCGTTATTAGAACGACAGCTCTCTTGGCCAGCCTGTTAGCAGAATATCGGGGCCCTCGAGTATTTAGCAGCCGTATACCATGGTCAACTGCATCGTATGCGTGGGTTGAGAGACCGTCTCGATCACGTTTAAGCTTTTGGATCGAAGATTCGAGCCTGTCCCTCCGGTTTGTGAACGATTGGATGGTAGAGACATTCATCGCGAATGTCGTTATCGCGAAATAGGAATAGCTTCCTGCCAATCTTCGAGAGAACCCCGCTAGAGCTGACCTGAGTCGCAGCAGTTCGCTCTCCGTCATACTTCCGGACATATCTAGTGCGAGCACAAGCGATAAAGGCCTGACGGCGTCCTTGAGATGTAAAGATTCGAAGAAATCAGCATTTCGAACTTCGCCCTCATCGAAGATCTCAAAATCATCACGCGAAAGCCCTCTAACCGGTCGTCCTGCCTTGTCAGTAACCGTCACTTCAAAGGTCGCGAGCTCAGTTTTGACCGTGATCACGCTTTTATCGTCTTGAGCCGACGCGCCGCCCACAAGCCCACAGGTAAGTAATGAGAAAATCAGAGCTGCCCATGAGATCAACGTTCGAACTGCTCGGTCAATTTGATAGAACCCGGTCATTTTGAGATCAGTACTAATTGTAGTTCGGGGCGAGACAACTATTTTAGCACGCTTTTTCACGGTCTCGCGGATCGTTCCGACGGAACCTTTCTTGGCACGCGTTTTGAAAGGCCTTTGTCGGCGATCAAATTGGCCCGGCCGTCACGCCGCAGCGCAATACGCCATTCATGCTGTGGTTAAAGGTTGTTGATGAAACAAAGTGCCGGACAAGTGTAATTCATAAGGTAAAGCCACGATGCTCAATTCCGATGTCGTTCCGATCGAGACCTCTCCCCCAACCAGTATGTGGGCCAGCCTTTCGATCGCGCCGGCCATTTTCGCGATCGGCTACTTTTCGGGGGTCCTAAGCAGCTTTTCAGATGCGTTACTGCTCTCGACCTCGATATTCATAGCATGTTTGCTTAGCCGGCACGACATTCGTGTACCAGCTCTTCGTTTTAACCTAAGATTTCGGACCGTTGTGGTCTTTTGGGGAATTCTGACGTTTGGACCGGCCGGCGGACTTTTGGTTGCCGGCGGTGCTGCCGTCTCTCGATATTCCGAGTTCCGACGCCGTAAGAGGCTTTGGCTAAGGGAAACCGGCTCCGAGGTTGTTTGTTCAGCTTTGGCCGCTGCGGGATATGCGGCTGTGGTCAATGGGTCCATCCTCGTCACCAGCAGTTTGGGAGAGATCCCTGCCCTCCTGACAATTGCTGTTTCAGGGGTTGCAATGCTTCTTGTTTTCCATGCCAGTTGGTACTTGATCGGTACACGGATCGTTGCCGGAAATCGTCCGGCCGCACGACGCGCTAAGTGCGAACCAAAAAAGCTTGAAGTTCTCAGTTCACATATAGCAGCGGGTGCCGCGGCTTTTGCCTTGTACGCCGCGTTCAGCCATTTTGGAAACGCATTTGGCCTGGTCGTGGTACCGGTGGCCGTTTTCGGAGATCTTGCTTATCAGATCCACCTTCGAAGACTTTCTCAAAAAACAAAGGAGATAGTAGAGGCAAGCAGACTCCATCTGGCAACGGTTGAGGCCCTGGCTACAGCGATCGACGCCAGAGATCAGGTTGGAGTCGGACACGTCAGGAGAACACAGATCTATGCTGTCGGCATCGGCCTCGCACTTGGATTAGGAGAAGAAGACCTCAATGCCTTGCGCATGGGCTCCCTGCTTCATGATATAGGAAAACTAGCCGTTCCGGAGCATATTCTGAACAAGCCGGGCCGGCTGACACCGGCAGAACTTGAAAAGACCAAGGTACACTCAATCGTTGGAGCAGCCATTCTTGAACGCGTAGGCTTTCCCTATCCCGTGGTTCCGACGGTCAGATATCATCACGAACGCTGGGACGGCAGCGGCTACCCAGAAGGGCTTCGGGGCGACCGTATCCCGATCACGGCACGTATTCTAGCTGTGGCCGATGCCTACGATGCTCTGAGGGGGGTTCGGCCATTTCGAAGTTCAGTTAGCCGTGAGGATGCCTGCAACTATCTTCGGGCGAGATCAGGTTCTCAATTCGATCCCAGGATCGTTAGCACATTCCTGCGTCGGTTGAGCAGCCTGGAATCCGAGATCGAGATACTCGGGTTCGGATACGATCTCGATGGGCAGGGATTTGCAAACGATAGGGTCGAGAAGACCATAGGCCCTCACTACGTCGAACAGATAAAGCGAGCCAATCAGGAGGTCTTTTCGCTGTACGAGATGGCCCGCGAATTCGGTGCCACAGTGGACCTGGACGAAACACTGGAATTGTTGGCAGAAAAGGTTCGAGAATTCGTTCCTTACGAAACATGCATCATCTATCTGTACGACGAAGCCGATGGGTCGGCAACGGCCGCGCATGTTGAGGGCAGGAACTGCGAAGTGTTAATGGGCAAGAAGATCAGACCGGGCGAGGGAGCGACAGGATTCGTACTAAAGAAATGCAGGGCGGTAGAGAACGTGAACCCCTCATTGGACTTCGCATTCTCTCATCCTGACCTCTGTGAGGACTACATAGGAATGGCGTCGGTTCCTTTGATAGCAGACGAGAGACCCATTGGCGCGATATCGATCTTCTCCGGAGAGTTGGCAGTCTACGAAGAAGAGCACCTCCGACTGTTGGAGACCATTTCTCGGATCTCAGCGGATTCGATCGCCAAGTCCATCAAACATGCTGAAAGCGAGATCCATGCGTCGACCGATCCGCTCACCGGCCTTCCGAACGCCCGCAGCCTTTACATTCAGTTCGATAAAGAAGTTGCCAGGGCAAAGCGCGGGGGAACCACGCTGCAGGTGCTGATGCTCGACCTTGACGGTTTTAAAGCTGTAAACGACACGCTCGGGCACAAGGCCGGCGACATAATGCTGAAGGAGATCGGTGGCATCATCAGATCGGAACTCCGCGATTACGATTTTCTGGCCCGCTATGGCGGAGATGAATTCGTCGCGCTTGTCCCGGATACTGACAACGCAGATGTAATTGAGCTATGCTCGCGGATCGAGAATGCCGTGACCGATCATGCCTCGCGATACGATCAAGACGGGGTCAAGGTCGGTATAAGCGTCGGGGCGGCTTCATATCCCGCCCAGGGCGAGTCGTTTGAAGATCTTCTTATTGCTGCCGATAAAGCAATGTACCGCGCCAAATCCTTTCATAAGCAGCGAGATGCCCGACTCGAGCGAGGCAACCCGGACAAACTTGAGTCCGCAAGGAAGTTTGTCTCTGGCGAAAACAGCGTTTCGCCAGGCCGAGGGCCGTTTGAAAACCGTCTAGCGTTTGATGATGGCGACCTGGTCGTTGAGGTTGATGAGACGCGGATAGTAAATATTCACACGATAAACTGACTGACGACGCGAGGATCAGAAAGCCTGAGAAAACCGAAAATGTATCTGGCTCTGGGGCAGGCGAAATGTCGCGTTCGGAGCGTTGATCTGCGGTATGAGGAAGCTCGGCGGGTTGAGAAGATACCCATAATCGATAGCGAATTCCCCGCCAACCGGCGTCTTTATCCTGAGGCCGAGCCCGACCGTATTTGACCACAGCATACGCAAGTTCTGTCTAACGACATTGCCGGGAGGAACGGTCGGCGGGTTGAAGATATCTTCTACTCGCCGAAACACATTACCGCCGTCGTAAAAAGGAACTGCCCGAATGCTTTCGCTCAGCGGTATCCTGGCTTCGAGGTTCACCACCGCCAGGGCATTTCCGCCGAACGGAACTGTGAATGGATCAAGAAATACCTCGTTGCCTTCACTGTCGCGAAACGTGCCGGTCGGCACAACAACCACACGTGGCCCCGCAGACTCAAAGTCAAAACCCCGAAGCGTCGTCGAACCGCCTGCAAAAAAGCGCTCACTGATCGGAAGAATTCCGTCGAGTTCAGGATTGTTCGGAAAACGGGAACCTGAGGAATAGACGTTTGCCAAGCCGATAACAGCTCTCGCCGCAAAGGTCGTGTTCCTTAACGCGGATCTCAAGATCGAAGGAGAGTAATAAAAATTGTACGAGGCCTGAAACTTATTGAAACCGATGTTCGCGCCGAGCGCCGGAACCGACGAATTAAACTCAGCCGTAAGGTAGCTCCCTCTTGTCGGATCGCTCGCGTTGTATCTGCATGGGTCACCAGGCTCGCCACGCGAGATTATGTCGAGTATCGAATATTTGACCGAACAGTTTCGTCTGGTGTCGCGAACAAGTGTCGCACCAAAACCGGAAACTCGGATCCGCGAATCCGGCACCAAAAGATCCTTTATGAGAAGGCTTCGAACGTTATAAAGCCTCACGTCTTCGAATCTGTATCTTACGAAGAGGATGCTGCGGTCGCGTCGGCTGATCGTCCGATTGGTCTCCGCAGTAAATGTAAGACGATTCAACGTGGGGCTGCCGGCGTCGTTGCCGAAGTCATCGATCGGGTTTCCGTCTTCATCCAGCCGCTGAACGATGCCAAAGGTGCCTTTGTCAAATGCAGATCTGAAGAACCGGGTCACCGTTGAATCCCGCTGATATTGAGCCGAGACAGTCAGTGGAGCGAACCGCCTTTCGCCGTCGGGCAGAAATCTGGGGTGAACGAGATCGATCTGCGCTAACTGTCGTCGTTGGCTTAGCCGCATCCTCGCCCCTCCTTGCCAAAGCCTTCCGAACAGGTTCATATGCCGAATATCAATAAAACCGCTGGCACCAAGATCTGTGGAAAAGCCGCCTCCGTACGAAAGGATTCTGGGAGCCTGTTCAGTAATTCCAACAATAACATCCGTAATTCTCTCTTCAGGTGTCTCGCTGGCGGGTTGTTCTCTTATCTCTACCCGCAGGAACGCGTCGCTTGAATAAAGGTTCTGTTCGCTGGTGTAAACATCTCCAGAACGCAGCAGATCGTTCGGCCTGATCGTAAGCGCCTTCAAGACAGCGGACGTTCTCGTCCTGTCATTGCCAGTAACAAGCACGCGGCCAACACGTACCCTTTTCCCTTCGCCGGGGGATGTCGTACGGTCGCCCGGGGCGATCGTTATGTCGCCGGAAAGCGGGCTTGCTCGGTGGCGGATCTCATAGATCACCTTGAAAAGACCAACATTAGTTGCGGGGTCAATAGTGCGCTCATCAACCGAAAAATCTACGACGGAGTCAAAATATCCGGCCTGCGCAAGAAATTCAGTTAGCCTTCTCTGGCCGTTTCTAAGCCTGGCCCGTGAGAAGTTCTTACCGACCAATGGTGGGAGTTGGGACATCAGTTCGGCGTCGGAGAACTCAGCGTTCCCAACTATCTGAACATCCGAAATCAGCGTAGGCTGTCCCTGATCGACGACAAAAGTTATGACAAGGCTTTCTCCATCGGGGCTCACGCCTTGGTTGACCCGAACCGCAGCTTCCCTGTATCCCAGTTCCCTTAGTAATGATTCAATGGTTGCTCGGTCCTCTTCAAGAAGCTTCTCGCTTGTGTAGCCGCGGCCATAACCAAACAGCGGTATAGCACCAAGGATATTCGCCTCCTGTGATTCGAGGACGGTTTTTATTTCCTCGATCGTGAATTGATCAGTGCCGGTAAGCCGAATATCAGTGAGCTTCAATCGCCTATTCAGATCGACGCTGTATCGGACAGTAACCTTTCGATCCGTAAGATCCGCGCTTGAAAGAGCAGAGCAAAAAAATATCGTGTCATTCTGCGGCGTTCCGCCGCCGGCATCTGACAGCGGAGGATCGACTGAACAAAAGGAGGTTACGTTAGCGAAGAAATAGCCCAGCTCCTGATAATGGTTCTCGAGCCGTCTTTCCCCCTCGATTATCGCTGAGTAGTCTAAGGTTCCTTCTCTTTTGATCGGCAGCAGCCGATCCTGCGTTCCAGAACCGATGCGAGATCTTTCTGCCTCAACCTTCACCTCAACCATCGGCCCCCTCTGGCCGGTCATTCTCAGGTCGATAACGTTTTCATCGCTGTCATAGACAGGGCGGAGCTCGCTAAGGGTCGGCGCCAGAAAGCCCTCCACTCGCAACATGTCGCGTATCTTCTGTTCATCGCGTATTAGAAGATCGCGTGAATAAGCCTTGCCCGGGGCAAGGGACAGTTTGCCAATGAATGCGACGGGTTCGAATCCGTCTATATTGATGTCGAATCGGCGGATCAAAGCTGGCAGCCCCAAAGTCACCTGAAACTGGACGCCAACATCATTTTGACCGGATATCGGCTGCTGCGTGTAGGTAACAGAGGATCTGAAGTAGCCAAGGTCGCGCAGGTAACCTAGTATGAGGTCGGTATTACGCTCGAGAGCCTGTTCAGAGACCTCAGAACCGGGCTCAAGAAGGTCCAGCCTGAAAAACAACTCCTCTTCCGTTACTTTACGGCCGGTCAACGGCTGATCAACTATCCTGACTGACACTCTTTGTGCCTGTGCCTTCCGACGGATAAGGAATCTTAGACTGACACCATTTTCCGCTGTTTCTAAGGCCTCGACCGTGATCGATGCGATCCTCCGGGTACGATAGAGCTGTTCGATAGCGTCGCGGATCCGGACAGAAGAATAGGTAGTGCCGACCGCTTCACGTGCAAGTGAACGAAATTGCCCGGACGCCGTTTGATCGGCTCTTTCACCGTCGAATTCGATCAGAACATCGGATATTGGCCTGTTCTCGTAATCGGATTGTGCCGTCAGTTGGGCAGGCAGTGCTGTCAAGAAGATGGCTGACAGAACTATCATTTGGCCGGACCCGAAGAGTATCCGGCAAGGATTGAAACGAACTTTGTCTCTTACAGCCTTGATCATCGATCCCGCGAGCGCAGCTACGCACGCATGTCAGAAGCGCCTCCTGAAGCGTACCTCAAAGCTAAAAGCATTTCGGTCTTGCGTTACGTTCGTCAGGGAGCGTTGTTCATATTGAGCAACAAAAGAAAGCCGGTTCGAAACACGGTATTCCAATGCTAAAACCTGATTTTGGTCCTGGGACAGGTTGGTCGCATAGGTTACTCGCAAGTTGTTATTTATCTGCCGTCCGACCGTGAGTCGTGCTGAGGGGCCTGTCCGCTGGCCTGAGATGATAGGATCGATCTCAAAGACGTTCAACCCGAACAGCCTGTCGGTGGCCTTTCGGGCGGGATTGTTGATGATAGAGTCTGTCAACACCTCAGCCGCCGTATTTATGCCTGTTTGTGCCAATGTCGGGATACCAGATTCAGTGTTCGACAAATTGCCGGTAGTGATAAGGGAGATCACATCCGCCTGCGGAAGTGCGGGACTGGATCTGACCGTTGCAGAGAGGTTTTCTGTATCGGTCAGCGGCCCGGACAGGTTCACGAATATCTGATAGCCCGCGATCTCCGACTCGGCCTGCAGGCTGATGATCGGATCAATATCCGTGTTCGGAGGAAAGTCTAAGACGCCTCGTTGGACAACGTATCGGTCACGACGAAAGAAAACGGTTCCGCTGTTCGCTATGATCCGGCCCGAGATCTGCGGATCCTCGGTCGTACCGCTCAACCTCAACGAGACGGACGCCGTAAGATCAGCGATATTGTTGCGGACCACCAGCGCATCTCGGCCCTCGATGACGAGGTCAAATCGCGGAGCCCTGAACGAGGACGGGCCGCTCGACAAGGAACCCTCCCTTCGCCCGCTGACAAGCTGTGCAAGATCTATGTCCCGGGTGAATAGGCTTCGGCGCGCCCTGATATTGCCGGCGATCTGCGTCGTCATAGCCCCGCCTATTCTGCGGCCCGAGATCTCTAAGCGGGCATCTCCTGTCGTCAAAAAGTTCTCAGGCAGCGGAACCGTTATATTCGTCCCGTTCAGATCTATTCTGAAAGACGAGGGCTGCAAGCTGTCATCCAGGATCGCCCCACCAGAAGCGAAGAATTGGCCGCCGCCCAAATACCCGCTAGCCTGATCAACCTGTATCTGATTTGCTGCAAAAAGTATTCGGCCTTTGAGCCTGTCAAATACCAATCGATTCGCCCCTACGAACGTTGCGAACGAGGCATTGTCCAGATTCGCGGTACCGGTCAGCCGCGAAGCCTGATTAGGGCCGCTCAACCTCATCGAAACGTCTGCAGATCCGTTGAAAAAAGTGTCTGCCGTTGAGAGTTGGGGGATCACGTTGAGCAGGTTCAGATTGATCCTGCCATCAACCGAAAGGCTGTTCACGCTTCCGTCATCAAGTGCCTTTGAACCGGCGATGGTCAGGTTCGATCCGCTCCCTGCAAACTTCGCATTCTCAAAGATTACCTCACGCGTATCAAACGTCACTACAAGCGGCTCTGTGGCCGAAACAGGCGTTTCTACCAGGCGAAGGGACAAGGTTGTTAATCTAATTGAGCCCTTCAGGCCGGTCGCTGAGTAAGATGTTGTCCCATCTGCGTTCCTCTGCGCTATGTTTCCGCCAAACTCTATACGGCCGGACCCAACCCCTTCAATGGAGATGCCGTTCAACTGCGGTATCAACGCAAAGATAGGCCCAAGCGGGCTTTGATCAAGGGTTGTCGCCACCCGAAGAGGCACTCCATCTTCTCCTAGGTTCAATGTGGCATTCACTGTCTGTGGACGATCTTCCAAGTTCACCGTCAAATCCGCCCGAATGACCCGGTCTTCAGTCACTCCTCGAAATGTAACCGAACCAAGCGGCCTTTCATTAATGACGACATTGTCCGCAGACCCGCGAAAATTGACGACTATCGACTCCGGACGGTCAATTGCGCCAGTTGCGGTTCCGGTTGCGTTCACCGAGCCGGCAGATGAAGGGAGACCGGCGCCCGGCGGAATAAATGCCAGGGCCAAAGGCAATGGCACCGCCGTTGCCTCAAATTCAAGACCGAACTCCGTAGTTGCTTGATCGAGAGAACCACGAGCTGCTAGCTTGCCGCTTCCCGCCCTTACCTCTCCCCGCTCGAGATCTATCCGAGTTCCATCAAAAACTGCCTTCGCGGCCAAGCCATCAAAAGGCTGTCCGGAGATCGTCCCCTGCTCAGATCTTATATTTATCTCACCTCGGGCGTCCGAAGGGAGACCTGTAAGAGCAACCTCGCCAGAGGTTCTGCCGCTGAGATCTCGTATCGGCTCGGGAAGATCTATCGGCAACGCTGCAAGCAAGTTCGCAGCGTTCACCGCGTTTAACTCGGCATTGACCGAAATGTTGTTCGAACCTGTCGCCGGAATATTGATCCCAAACTCAACAAGCCCGCCGTCGCTCTGCTTCAGCCGCCCATCTTGAATGTCGGTCACGAGCGGAGTAACGAGGATCTTGGCGGTCAGCAGCCCGAGATCTCGGCCGCGCAGGGCTACCCTATTGACTTCGACCGAACCGTCGATGATTGGATCAGTGATCTTTCCGGTCACGCTTCCCCCGAACTTTAGATCGCCGGTCACTTCGACCTTCATCGAATCTATCTGCGCTTCGACCTCGGGAAAGAGACCGGTTGATCGGGCAAGGTTCAAGACCTCTGAGCTATCCGTAGAGCGTAGCGCCACATCAAGGTCGGAATCTTCGCTTTTCAGATCGAATCGACCGGACGCAATAAACTGTGTCTTTTCCGTCCGAAGGATGGCTTGCTCAATATTGAACAGCCCATTCACTGCCCGCACATCGACGCTGCCATTGACCGGGATCTTGCTGTCACTTTCAGGACCAGCTTCGGCAGAAATGACTCCGCGGATCGTTCCGCTTGTCGTCGTATAATCCACTCCCGCGAATGTTAGTTCAATACGTCCCGATGCCTTGCCTACCAAAGGCATCACCCGCCCGCTCTGAACTGCTACAAGCTTACCAAGATCGAGGTCTGAGAGATCAGCATTGATGACCGATCGTGTCCGACCGCTGAAAGCGATCGATGCACTGCCAGTCACTCGGCCATTCATGACGCCTGCGGTAAGTTCGTCAAGGACGGCGCCGCTATTGCTTATTTCGACGCGCGCCCGTCCGTTGCCGAGCGGTACGGACCCGATCGTGCCGCCGCCGATACTCATGTCCGCGCTGGCCCGATACCGTCCTGAAGGCTCCACGATGAACACCGGCGCGATGATCTTTAGGTCATCGATCGTCCCACCGTCGGGCAAGGCTGCGCTTTGGGCAAGGGTAACTGTCCCTCCGGCAATGTCGTCCGACCTTCCTTCGATACGCCCCTGCCTTACCGTAAGTCGTACACCGCCGACGTTGAGACTTCCGAGGACCGCGCTTCCGGCATCGATGCTCGCGATCCTCACTTGATCGGCATAGATCCTGGTCAAGTTGTTCTGATCGACCAACGAAACCTTGGGTACTGAAACACCGCGAACACGAGTCCCGTCGGCATTCACTTCTGAGGCCCGCAAATTAGAGAGATCTAACTCGGTTGACGTAGGCAGGTCCTTTAACCTAAATTCGTCGGCGCTTACATTTTCCAGCCTGCTGCGTCCGATAGAACCACTGCGGGCTGTTATCCCCTTCATTGAAACATCTGTGCGGTCTTTGCCGGAGTTTCGGACAATCAGTTCACGGCCCTGCAGATCGTTGAGACGAATATCATCCTTCGCGTATGTCCCGGCTTGAACGGTGGCAGCTCGAAGGTCCACTCCGCCATCTGGCGCTGAGAAACGAAGGTTGCGCAGTGACAGCGCAGAAAACTCCTGATCGCCTATAGCGAAGCGCTGGGCACGTCCGTTCGCCGCAGCCGCATTCAATTCCCGGTCCTTATACTCGGCGACGGCATCAGAAATGAACAATCCCCCTAGAGTTAACGACTTTGACCTGGCAGCAACCGCCTGAAGTTCACCCAGCCAGCGAAAATCGGTGCCTGTTCCGCGAACATTGCCGGCCAATTTCGGAAATTCGATCCGAAAATCACCGAACGTCAACAACTCAGCGATCGCATTGCCATTTGCGTAATAGCTGGAGTTGGTTCCCTCAACCGTCGCGGCAACGTTGATGCCTCTTAAATAAACTCCCTCGGCGGTCAAAGAGCTTGAGTCGATCTCCCCTACGATGCGATATTCATCTCCCGTACCAGATAGTTTCCCCTTGAAGTTACCTATCCCGCGAACAGGCGTACCTAGCGGAAAAATAGCGGACGCCTGGGTCAGATCGACCGATGATTCAATGTTGAGTTCGTAACGAAACGAGACCCAATCAGTGATTCTTCCCGTCAGATCCGAACGACCGATCGGGGTTGTCAGCGTCAGCTGCGAGATCTCGGCACCGCTGCTATCGGCGACCCCAACCACTCGTAGGTCGATCTGATCAAGCTGGCTGTCTTGATAGACGAATCGTGACCCTTTAGAGCTAAGATCAAATCGGTATCGCATTTCCTCATCCGGCACAGATGCGTCCAAGGGCTCTAGGCTGGCGGTCACATCGTTTGCGGTACCGGCGATGGTCCGTGACACGTCGTTGAAATGGACAATGCCGTCCCGGAGCGTGAACTTTACCGATTGGTACTTGAAATTCACACGACTCCCAGTGTCGTCTTCAACAAACCGAAGGTTGGCAAAATTCGAACGGCCATTCTCATCGAACTTTATCCACACCTCAACGCCAGAAAGGTCAGTCGAGTCGATGCTGATGTCACGGCTGAGCTGCCAGCCAAAAAGGTCACGAACGGTGAGTCCAAGCCTGGCGTCGCGAATGTTGAATAACTTTTCTCCGGTGGCCCGGTCCCTGAAGGCCGCGTTTTTCAAATCCAACCGGAGCGGAGCGAGCGTCAGCCGAAAAACGTCCGCATCAAAATCAACACCTATTTCAGCCATCCGCGAAACAAATTGGCTCTTTACATAGCTATCTGCAACGCCAAACCGATAGAGTAGAGTCCCAAACAACACCAGAACGGCCAAGAAACCGGCCATTAAGATCAAGCCGGTTATCAGTCTTCGGCGTCTGCGCGACCCAGCGTGTCGATTGGGCGATCCCTTATCGGAAGCCGTACCGCTGGAGGCACTTTGATCAATTTGTTCGACATTTTCGTCGGACATAGAGGTCGAGGATCGAGGAGTCAAAGCGTAACTGTCTCGGTTATCTCGAGGCCGAATGCCTCAATAGCGTTAACTCTAGGGGGATGATTCGACAAAAGCCGAATGCGTCGAACGCCCAGGTCTTTCAAGATCTGGGCACCGATACCGTGGTCGTGGGTCTTTCCATAACCAGTTTGCTGTTTTGCGGCCTTAAAATCAATACCTTCCTTCTGCATAAGAGCATAAGTACGCAGTTGATCCACGAGATCCAGATTGTTCTCTCTCTGCCGCAGATAAAGTAGAACTCCCCTGCCCGCGTCTGAGATCTTTTGAAGCGAGGACGAGACAGCCTGAGAGGCTTCTCCGAGGGACGCTCCTACCATCGCGAAGGTTATGTTCTCCGTTTGGACGCGAACCAAAGCAGGCTCTGTTGCCTGCGAGACATCTCCCATTACAAAAGCTACATGCGTTTCGCCATTGATCTCATTCTCGTAGATTATGGTCCTGAAGATCCCGAATTGGGTCGGGAGGTCTGTTTCGACTACCCTTTTGACAAGCGTTTCCTTTTCGATCCTGTATCGAACCAAATCTGCGACAGAAACTATCTTTAAGCCGTGCTTGGCCGAGAATTCCTCGAGCTGGGGCATTCTCGCCATTGTCCCATCGTCGTTCATTATCTCGCAGATAACAGCCGCGGGCTGAAGCCCCGCAATCCTAGCGATATCTACGCTTGCTTCCGTTTGCCCCACGCGAACAAGAACCCCTCCTCTTCTGGCGCGGAGCGGAAAAATATGCCCCGGACGCGCCAGATCTTCAGGTTTGGAGGTCGGATCGACCGCTGTCAGTATTGTACGAGCCCGGTCTGCCGCCGATATTCCCGTCGTCACACCCTCGCGGGCCTCGATAGAAATGGTAAATGCCGTTCCCATACTAGAAGTATTGTTTGAAGTTTGAGGGGGGAGTTGAAGCTGGTCACAACGCTCTTCCGTCATCGGAAGACAGATCAACCCCCGGCCGTGAAGTGCCATGAAATTTATTATTTCGGGCGTGACTTTTTCAGCGGCACAGACAAGGTCGCCCTCATTCTCGCGATCCTCGTCGTCAACAACGATTATCATCCTTCCGTTGCGGATATCCTCAACGGCCTCATCGATGGTTGCAAGTGGCATCTAAACGCAATTTCCTTCGGCACCAAAGCACCAGATCTTTTGAATAGCCTTCGAAAATTTTAGCCAATCGGCCGCATTATTGCGAACTTTCCTTATGGTTAACTTTATTGAGCTTACCATTTACAATCATTTCTGGCCGCTGACAGAATACACAGATGGAAACATCCCCGACAAGAAATCTTTCTTTGCTCCTGCATTTCCTTTTCTTCTTGTCGGGTATCGCCACCGTCCTTATCGGACAGATCCTTCCGATCCTTACAGCAGCATTTCATCTGAACGATCTCGAAGCCGGCTATTTCTTCCCGGCCCAATTCAGTGGTTCGATCGCCGGAACCTTGATCACAAGTTGGTTTGCAAAGCGCAACCGCTTCAGGCAGGCCGCGATCGTTGGCTCGCTAGCAATGGCGGCCGGGATCTTGATTTTGAACTTACCTTCGTATTACGGATGCCTCTACGGTTTTGTCCTGAACGGAATGGGGATCGGACTAACACTGCCGGCGGTGAATATGCTGGTGCTTGAGATGAATCCGCTCCGCGGTGCTTCGGCCCTCAGCGTGCTCAATTTTTGCTGGGGACTCGGAGCGATCATATGCAAACCATTCGTTGATCTTACGGCCGCTCGATCGGACATCCTTTTTACCTCGATGCTCCTGTTGGTTCCGCTCTTTATCTCTGGGCTCCTGCTGACAGTTGCTGCTGAGCCGACAAGTCCGGAAAAGCATGAGCCGATCAGAGAAGAGGTCGAAAACAGTAATCTTCCGATCTGGACAACCAGTTTGGCTTGGGCGATCGCCCTTTTTAATCTCGTACACGTTGGATTTGAAAGCGGTATTGGAGGCTGGCTAACGACCTATACGGAACGAGTAGAAGGAGCGGCCGTCGATCATCTCTTCTCGCCGACTTTTTTATATTTCCTGTTCTTCGTGGCCGGACGAGGCGCAGCTCCTTTATTCTTCCGGGTGTTAAGTGAGGACAAACTGATTTTCTTCAATCTTGGGCTGATGCTTACCGGCAGCCTCGTTATCTTAACCGCTGAAGGTCTCACGGCTCTTGCTATAGGATCTTCAATCGCGGGCTTTGGCGCTTCATCGGTTTTCCCAACCAATTTATCTAGATTTGCCCGGGTGTTCGGACCTTCGGCAACGCGCCGAGCGACGCCATTGTTCATCTCCGGCACCCTTGGAGCGGCGGCGGTCACTTGGTTCATCGGCTTCCTTTCCAACAAAGCCGGAGCTTTGCGAGCAGGCATGTTTGCCCTGTTGGGTTGTGTTCTCGTACTTGTGGCACTTCAGATCGCGCTATCGCTGATCAGCGCACGTAAACATGCTAAAGCCGCAAGCTTTTCAGATAATCCCTGAACTCATCTCCCAGATCCGTCCTCTTCAGGGCGAATTCGACCGTCGCAATAAGAAACCCGAGCTTGTCACCCGCATCATGCCTGGTTCCGCTAAGCTCGACGGCATAAAATGGCCTATTTTGAACAAGAGAACGCATTGCATCCGTGATCTGGATCTCACCGCCGGCACCTGGCTCCGTTCTCTCGATGGCCCCAAAAATATCTGAAGTGAAAATATACCTTCCAATTATAGCCAGGTCAGACGGTGCATCATTATATGCAGGTTTTTCAACCAGATCATTTATCTTGAAAATACCCGGCTCGATCTCTGCGGCGTCGATAACGCCAAACCTCGAGATCGATTCGCCTTCGACCCGCATCGTGGCTATGACCGGGGCATCATACTTTTCGTAGACATCGATCATTTGCCGCAGTGCCGGTATCTCAGAATCCACGATGTCGTCTGCCAGCAGCACGGCGAACGGATCCCCACCGGCGAAATCCTTGGCCTGATATATCGCATGACCCAAGCCCAGAGCTTCCTTTTGCCTTGTGTAACTTATCTTGGCAATATCCGAAATTCGACGTACCAGATCGAACATCTCGTCTTTGCCCTTATCGCGAAGGAGCTGTTCAAGCTCAAATGAGATGTCAAAATGATTCTCTATCGCGGTTTTATCGCGGCCGGTAATTATGAGAATAGACTCAACCCCGCTTGCTACCGCCTCTTCCACCGAGTATTGGATCAACGGCTTATCAACCAGAGGAAGCATCTCCTTTGGAGATGCCTTCGTCGCAGGCAGAAACCTCGTCCCCAATCCTGCAGCAGGAAAAACAGCTTTGCGTAACTTGCTTCCCATCTAATAAGACCTATCCTTAAATGTTCCTTGATGCAGAAGTTGGCAGAGAGCGAACAATTTGCAATTCCGGGCCCTCAATTCGGCCGATCCGGTCTCTACTTTCCGATCGGGCCCTAACTCTTTCTGTCAGGCCAAACTTGAAGTCTAGAACAAGCTGTCCATGCAAACAAACGGCCGTCGCCTTTGACCATCGTTTTGATTTGCCCTGATAATGATTGATTCCGGCGATCTGGCCGTTCAGATTATGTTAGATCTCAATTTCGTACGAGAGAATTTGGATTTGGTCCGTGCTGCGCTGAACAGCCGTAATTTTCCGGCCGACAGCTTAGACAGGTTTGTCGAGCTTGACGCGGAGCGACGCCGGGTTATCGGCGAAGCCGATCGGATCAATCAGCTTAGGAATGCCGCCAGTAAAGAGATAGGGGCCTTGATGCAGTCCGGAATGAAAGATGAGGCGAATGCCAAAAAGGCAGAAGTCGCCGGCCTTAAAGATCAGCAAACTGACCTTGAAAAGGCTCGTGACGCGGCCGACGCAGAAATGCGGGAACTTCTAGCCGGCCTGCCAAACATTCCGGCACTAGATGTACCGGTGGGCAAAGATGAGTCAGCCAACATCGAGATCAGGAATTGGGGTGAACCGCGCGACTTCGACTTCGAACCAAAGGACCATGTGGACCTGGGTGAAAAACTTGGGATCCTTGATCTCGAACGGGCGACGAAGATCGCAGGAGCACGGTTTGCGATTCTGAACGGCGCGGGAGCAAGACTGGAACGGGCTCTGATCAATTTCATGCTGGAGGTCCACACGACCGAGCACGGATATATCGAAACGCTTCCGCCCTTTCTGGTTAACCGCACTACCTTGTTCGGTACAAATCAACTTCCAAAATTCGAAGACGATCTGTTCCACATAAGAGATGAACGAGGTTTTGCGCTGATCCCGACAGCGGAAGTGCCGGTTACCAATTACCACGCCGGCGAGATACTGGAGGCAAAGGAACTCCCTTTGAATTACACAGCCTATACCCCTTGCTTTCGTAGTGAGGCGGGCAGCTACGGGCGTGACACGAGAGGATTGATCCGTCAGCATCAATTTGAAAAGGTTGAGCTGGTCAAGATCTGCCTGCCGGAGGAATCAGATCGAGAACATGAGACGCTCACCGCAGATGCGGAAAAGATCCTGCAATTGCTGGGCTTGCCGTACAGGACCGTTGTTCTATCCACCGGCGACATGGGCTTCGGCGCCCGAAAGACCTTTGACATAGAAGTATGGCTTCCTTCCCAACGAACATATCGTGAGATCTCTAGCTGCTCAAATTGCGGAGATTTTCAGGCACGACGGATGAACCTTCGATTCAGGAGGGCCGGAGGAGCAAAGCCAGAGTTCGTTCATACTCTGAATGGCAGCGGACTTGCGGTCGGCCGAACGTGGATTGCCGTTCTGGAGAATTACCAGCAGGCCGACGGTTCTGTACTTATCCCAGAAGTGCTCCGCAAATATATGAACGGAATTGAGAAAATTATTTGACTTTGGTGGAATTGTAATTACGATGTAATTATGAAAGCCCAAATAATTCAAATCGGTAACTCGCAGGGCATCCGGATCCCGAAAATGATGCTTGAAGATACTGGCATTTCGGGAGAGGTAGAGTTGGTTGTTACTAACGAAGGCATACTGATTCGTAATATCAGAAAACCACGGGGCGACTGGGAGAACAAATTAAAAGCACTCTCCGATGCAGACGATGATGTGGGCGTCGAAACAAGTATTGATCCGTCTTTTGACACTAAGGAATGGCATTGGTGAATTGCTGACATAGATCCTGTCAGCCAGAGACAATGGCAAAGCGATTTGAGGTTTACCTCATCAATCTTGACGAAGAGATCTCCGGTGATCCGAAAAACACGCGCCCAGGTGTGGTTATCTCGCCGGACGAGATGAATTTTTACATGGACCACGTAATCATCGCACCGATCGCATCGACCAATGTGAAATATCCGACCCGAGTGCCGACCGAGTTTCTAAATTCACAACGCTATGTCATTCTGGATCAACTAAGGGCCGTGGACCGCAATAGACTCGTAAAGAAGATCGGAGAGTTGGACAAGGCTGCCGCCAGGGCTACGCTTGACCTGCTGGCTGAGCTTTTTGCGGAATGATCTGGTATGATCCGAAAAATAGTATCGGGCGGACAGACGGGTGCGGACCGTGCCGGCCTTGATGCGGCCCTGGAATTGGGCATACCTATCGGCGGCTATGTTCCGCTGGGAAGATGGGCAGAGGATGGGCCGATCGCATATAGCTACACTGGGCTCATCGAAACCGGATCAGCAGACCCGGCGATCCGTACTCGCTTAAATGTTCAATCCTCCGATGCGACCGCGGTCTTTACACACGGACGAGCGAAAGGCGGTTCAGCTTTAACGATCAAGATCGCTCGCGAACTTGAACGCCCCTGCCTTCCGCTTGACCTTGCGATAGTTTCGCTGGATTCGGCAGCAGAGAGACTTAGGCTTTGGCTTCTTAATGGCCGCTTCGAGGTCTTGAACGTCGCCGGATCTCGAGGGTCGATAGATCCGGAACTCTACGGTAAAGTTCGTGACATATTACTCGCCGCTTTGAAATGTTAGAGCCCCCGAGCTGAGCTTCGCTGCCCGTTCCCTCTGTTTAGCCTCGTTCCAAAGGCGATCCATGTCTTCTAACGAGGCGTCTTCCGCGGAAATGTTGGCTGAGTTCAATTCATCCTCGATAAACCTAAATCGATGACGAAACTTTCTGTTTGTTCGCTTTAGAGCGGTCTCCGGTTCAATGTCCAGATGTCTTGCCAGGTTTACGATGACGAATAGAAGATCACCGATCTCCTCTTCGATATTACCCTTTTCTGCAGAATTGATCGCCTGGCCGAGTTCCTCCAATTCTTCATGCGCCTTTTCGATGATCTGAGAATGGTCAGGCCAGTCAAAACCCACTTTAGCGGCTTTCTGCGTAAGTTTCAGAGCTTCCAAAAGCCCGGGAAAACGTATAGGTACTTCGTCCAGGATCGATTCCCTCTTCCTTTCGACCTTTCCTGAGGCCTTGCGTTCATTGGCCTTTAGCGTTTCCCAGTTATCGAGAACATCCTGCGCTTTTTCCAGCTTCACGCCAGAGAAAACATGCGGATGACGAAGCACGAGTTTTTTCGTAACTTCGGCTGCAACCTCCTCGATAGTGAATTCGCCGCGTTCCTTTCCTATAGTGGCGTGAAACACGACTTGAAGCAGCAGGTCACCGAGTTCCTCCCGGAGATGCTCAACCTCGCCCGTTGCCTCGGCTTGTTGGATAGCATCAAACGCCTCATACGCCTCTTCCAACAGATACTGTGACAGCGAAGCATACGTCTGTTCGGCATCCCACGGACAGCCCCCTGGAGCACGCAGACGCTCCATCACGGCAACGAGTTCATCAAATGAGTTGGACATATGGATAAAGCAAGATTTTGAAATGTTTTTCGCCAAAATGCTACTATCGAGAGTAACAATAAGCATATGATGGCACACGAAGAAGATAGGGAAAACATAAGCTTTAAGGTCACCGATCGTCGAAAGTTCAACCCTGACGGGACCGTACGTGAAGGCGTGTCACTCGACGACCCCAATCCAGCCCCCAACGCAGATACTGCGGCCGCGTTTGATCAAACCAGAGCGGATCCTGATCTGAAATCAAGTCAAGAAACGTCGGCCTACGAAAACACTGAAAGTGATCTCCTTGGCGGTTCAGACCTGCCCGGCGCTGACGATCCGGCAAGCTTTGTGAATTTTCTGTCGACTATCGCGACGAACGCTGCTGCCTCACTGGGAGCCGTACCACATCCTGCAACGGGACAGCGTTCCGTAGACCTAGACACGGGGAAATACTGGCTTGACGTTCTCGGGATGATCAAGGAGAAAACGTCTGGCAACCTACACCAACAAGAGAGCCGACTGCTTGAGGGCCTGCTTGCAGATCTTCGGATGCAGTACGTGGCGATGGTGCGGGCGACAGAAGAGAAGTTGAAGGCCCAGGCTGCAAAGAAATTCTCCGGAGCGGACATTCTCGGGAAGAAATGATGTGACCGCGGTTTAGTGTTGGACTTGACGGACCGCGACGGCAAGCCGTCGTCTAAACGCCTTGTCGTTCTTTTATGAAACTCACATTTCTCGGCACCGGCACTTCAACCGGCGTACCATCGATTGCGTGCGACTGTGCCACTTGCCTTTCGGAAGACCCAAGAGATAAGCGGCTTCGAGTTTCGGTCCTTGTAGAACATGGGGGAAAGACCATTCTGGTCGACACGTCGAGTGATTTCCGCCAACAGGCCCTTCGTGCAAACATCCGCAAGCTTGACGCCATTCTGATCACGCACTGTCACGTTGATCACGTTTTCGGACTTGACGATATCAGGCCGCTGAATTTTCGCTATGGAGCAATGCCCGTCTTTGCTAACGAGATAGCCTGGATCGACCTTCGCCGAATATTCAAGTATATTTTCGAGCCAAGCCATTTTGGCGGCGGCTTGCCGCAGCTTATCCCGCACACCGTCGTGCACAAAGCCAGTTTCTGTATAGGGGAGATACAAATAACCCCGCTTGAAGTCATTCACGGCAAACTCCCGGTTATCGCATATCGATTTAACAATTTTGCATATGCGACAGACCTGAAATCCATACCGCCCGATTCAATGGATGGCCTTCGCGACCTCGATGTTCTTGTACTGGATTGCGTGCGCCTGAAACCGCATACGACGCATCTGAATTTGGACGAGGCACTGGAGATCATCGAGCTTCTCAAACCAAAACGCGCTTATCTTACTCACCTTAATCACGACATACTATATGAACGAGACTCAAAACTGCTGCCTGAGAACGTAGCGTTTGCATGGGACGGGCTGGTCGTTAATTGATTTAGAGCACAGATTAAGTACAGAGTCGAAGCTGCTTCTCTAACTTCCATCGGCTCCAAGCCTCATATTCTCTGGAACTTGCGTATTATCGTCGAGGGAACCATGAACATCGTGTTACACCCAAACTCAGGCGCTACCTAAGCCCTTAACCGCTAAACCGTTGATAGCAGACGGTTTAGAAATTAATCTAAAAACCACTATATTTAGTGTTGACAAAGCGCTAAGGCTACAATATAGTCTATATCCACTGAAGGAACGCGGAGTTGATTTTATTACTTCGGGACCGTAATAAGCGGCGTTGAAAATAAGCCGTAACTGCCCCGCTAGCGGTAATGGGGAACGAAGACTGCCAAAAAGACCGTGATCTCATTTATGACACCGAGATACGGCAGCCGGTAGGAAGCCTTTTTAGGCCCGATCAAATCCAGACCAAACCATAGGGTCCAACAGGAACGCCGATTTCAAGGAAAGCCGGTGGTGAGGGTGTTTCTCTCTTTACACCGCAGATCAGCTTTCATAGCAGACGGCTCTTCCCCGTTCCGATAAGAGTTCTTTGGGAGTAAAGATCAGGCAATTATGGACACATTTGTGAGTCAAACTTCTGGCGTCGCTGCCGCGCAAAGGACAGAAGAACCCGCACAGACAACGATGCGGGTTCGAAAGCGAAACGGGTCATTTGAATCGGTCGATGTAAATAAGATCGTGCGGGCCATTTCCCGATGCACATATAATCTGCCTAACGTTGACGTCCTTCGGATCGCTACCAAAACCATCAGCGGCCTCTACGACGGCGCGACCACAAAAGAACTCGACAAACTTTCGATTCAGACGGCCGCAAGTCTGATCTTCGAAGAACCTGAATACTCCAGGCTGGGTGCACGCTTGCTGAACCAGTACATTGAAAAGGAGGTCCGAAATCAGGAAATTCATTCTTTCTCACAGTCGATCGCGTTTGGCGCCCGCGAAGGCCTCATCGCTCCACGCGTTGTAACGTTCGTTTCGGAAAACAGCCGCAAGCTGAATGACGCAATAGACCAGACCCGCAACGATCTATTCGAATTCTTCGGCCTTCGCACGCTGTACGATCGCTATCTCTTGAAAGATCCGGTGACGCGCGACGTCATCGAGACCCCGCAGTTTTTCTGGATGCGCGTCGCTTGCGGACTTTCCGAAACGCCGAATGAGGCGATCGAACTTTACCAACTTTTCTCCTCGCTTGAGTACATTCCTTCTACCCCAACCCTATTTAATTCGGGAACGAAGCATGAGCAACTCTCTTCGTGCTTCCTGCTCGATTCACCTGAAGATAGCTTGGAAAGCATCTATCGAAAGTACTCAGATGTCGCAATGCTCTCCAAGTTTTCAGGCGGGATCGGCATTGCCTACCATCGTGTGCGATCGCAAGGGTCGCTGATCCGGGGCACCAACGGGCACTCGAACGGCATCGTTCCCTGGCTGAAAACGCTTGATTCATCGGTAGCTGCCGTAAATCAAGGCGGCAAACGAAAAGGCGCGGCCTGTGTTTACCTTGAAACATGGCACGCCGATATCGAAGATTTTCTAGAGCTCCGCGACAATACCGGCGACGAGGCTCGCCGTACGTACAATCTGAATATTGCAAACTGGATCCCGGATATTTTCATGCGCCGGGTCGAGGCAGATGAGATGTGGTCACTTTTCGATCCGAAGGTCGTGCCGCATTTTCCGGATCTTTACGGCGAAGAGTTTGAGGCCGCATATATCAAGGCCGAATGTGAAGGAATTTTCACCCGGCAAGTGAAGGCGCGCGAGCTCTACGCCAAGATGATGCGAACGATGGCCCAAACCGGCAACGGCTGGATGACGTTCAAAGACTCATCGAACAAGAAATCAAACCAGACCGCTAAGCCTGAGAACGTTGTGCATTTGTCGAACCTTTGCACGGAAATAATAGAGGTCACCTCAAAGGACGAAACGGCGGTTTGCAATTTGGGCTCGCTGAACCTTGCTCGATATGTGCGGAACGCCGCGGTCCCGGGCATCGCGGGCCAAAGCGATGCCGGCAGTTCGGCCGAGTTCGACTTCGAAAAACTTAGGAACAACGTCCGCCTCGCCGTTCGCCAATTGGACCGGGTGATCGACCTGAATTACTACGCCATCCCTAGCACGGCCGATTCAAACCATCGCTGGCGGAACATCGGGCTCGGCGTTATGGGCCTGCAAGACGTTTTCTTTCAGCTGCGGCTGTCCTTTGACTCGGAAGCGGCCCGAAAACTTTCGGCGAAGATCCAGGAAGAGATCTATTTTGCGGCGCTTGACGCTTCTTGCGATCTTGCCATCTCCAAAGGTGCCCATCCGGCCTTCCCCGAAACTCGTGCCGCCCAAGGCGTTTTTCAGTTCGACCTCTGGAGCGTCGTCCCCGAAGATACGGAAAGGTGGAACTCCCTTCGTGAAAAGATCAGGCAGCACGGCCTTCGCAACAGCCTGATGATCGCCATTGCCCCGACAGCTACCATTGCGGCGATCGCAGGCAGCTACGAGTGCATCGAGCCGCAGGTGTCGAACCTCTTCAAGCGCGAGACGCTGAGCGGGGACTTTGTTCAGGTGAACAAATATCTTGTCCAAGAGCTAAAAGAATTGGGCCTTTGGACGGACGAGATCCGCAACAAGATCAAACTCTCCGAAGGCTCGGTGCAGAATATCGAGGAATTCTCGCCCGAGTTGAAAGAGCGCTACCGTACTGCCTGGGAGATCCCAATGCGTTCGCTGATCGACATGCAAGCGGACCGTGGTGCGTTCATCGACCAATCGGCGTCGCTCAACCTGTTCATGGAAAGCCCCAACATCGGCAAGCTTTCGTCAATGTATATGTACTGCTGGCAAAAGGGCCTCAAGACGACTTACTACCTACGCTCGAGACCGGCAACGAAGATCGCACAGGTTACGGCGGACTACAAAGAAGCTGAGATCGCTTCGGATAACGAACCAGATGTAAGGGCGTATTCGGATGCCGAAGCACTCGCTTGTTCGCTCGAAAACCCCGAGGCGTGCGAGGCTTGTCAGTAATTTGAAAGACCGAGGAAGAAAAATGAGGAATCTGCTCTTTACGTTCGTACTATGTTTGGCGGTTGCGATAACTGCCCTTATCCCAACATCTTTCACGTCGCAGGCCCAGCGTGCGGTGGCACCTACGGCTAATGACGCGCTTCTCTCCCGTGTGCAGGAACTAGAGAAAAAGGTCGATCAGCTTCAGAAAGAAATGGCAGGAGCTAAACTGGTCGTAAGCGGATTGGATAAATCGCTATCCGGCTTAAAGACGTCATTTGACGGACATACGCATAAGCTTGCAGCCTCGAACTATACCTTTGAGCAATTTAGGATAGATAGCTCGAACGGCAAAGCTCTTTATGCACCTATCGCCAATGCGGATCAGATAAAGATAAACAAAGGCTTCTTAACGACCGCACCGGTCAAATAGACCCAGCCTGGCATATACGATGTTCATTTGAAGGGGAAAATATGATTTTAGATCCAGGATTCAACCTCACACTTCGCCCGATGAAGTATCCGGACTTTTACGAAATGTACCGGAACGCCATCAAGAACACATGGACGGTCGAGGAAGTCGATTTTTCGATGGACGTGACCGACTTGCGTGCGAAGATGACGCCGGCCGAACGGCACCTGATCAATCGGCTTGTCGCATTTTTCGCAACCGGCGATTCGATCGTTGCTAACAACCTGGTGCTGAATCTTTACAAGCATATCAACGCGCCGGAGGCGCGGATGTATCTGTCGCGGCAGCTTTATGAAGAGGCTCTGCACGTGCAGTTTTACCTGACACTGCTCGACACCTATATTCCGGAACACAAGGAACGCGAGGCGGCATTCGCCGCGATAGAGAACATTCCTTCGATCCGCAAGAAAGGTGAATTCTGCCTTAAATGGATAGATTCGATCCAGGAACTCGATCGGCTCGAAACGAAAGAAGATCGCCGCAAGTTTCTGCTCAACCTGATCTGCTTTGCGGCGTGCATTGAGGGGCTGTTCTTTTTCGCAGCATTCGCATATGTCTATTTCCTGCGGTCGAAGGGACTGCTGCACGGGCTTGCTTCAGGTACAAACTGGGTATTTCGTGATGAGTCCGCACATATGAACTTTGCCTTTGAGGTTGTCAAAAAGGTTCGTTCAGAAGAACCGGACCTTTTCGATGCCGAGATGGAGCGGCAGGTCGCTCTGATGCTTGACGAAGCGGTCGAGTGCGAGATGCAGTTTGCCGAGGACATTCTTTCGGGCGGCGTCGCCGGACTTTCGGTAGCGGATATGAAGCAATATCTCGAATTCATCGCCGACCAACGTCTCGCGATGCTCGGCATCCCGAAGGTGTATAAGGCGAAGAATCCGTTCTCGTTCATGGATCTGCAAGACGTTCAGGAACTCACGAACTTCTTCGAACGCCGCGTCGCTGCCTACCAGGTCGCCGTCGCCGGCGAGGTCAGCTTCACCGAGACTTTTTAGGGCATTCTTCTAACGTTCCGGTTCAGGCGCGCGCGGCTTCATGCGCGTCCGCTGGAACGAATTGTTAGCCGTTTTGGGCTTCGACATGTTTCTTGAAGTTGTTGAGAATACTCTTCCAACCTTGCCTCTGTTGTTCTGCAGAATTCTCATCTTCCGCATCAAACGTTTCGGCTAGCCTTGTTCCCTTCGTGGTTTGCAAGAACTCGATGGTTACGAGTCTGTTGTCTCCGAGCTCGAAGTGCAACGATTGCTGCGGCACAACCTTGGTGAAGACGCCTTCGAAATCAAAACCGAAAGATCCATCTTTAGCCTCCATGCGGTACTTGAAGTTGCCACCAACTCTCAAATCAACTTCAGCGCTAGGGCAGCACCACTCATCATTCGCAAAGTTCCATTTCGTTATGTGATCGGGAGTTACCCAAGCATGCCAGGCGCTTTGGGGTGGTGCTGCCACTTCGGTTTCGACTGTGATCTTCATGGTTAACTCCGATTGTTGATGTTGGTGACGGATAACTATTGATTAACTTCAACGCCGTTGATAATAAAGACCTGAGAGCTTATTATCAAGTTTCACTATGTCGCAGCAGCCGAAACTTCTTGATCAAGTGCGTAATCTCATTCGTTTGAAGCACATGAGCCACAAGACGGAGCGAGCGTACGTTGCGTATATCCGCGAATTTATCATTTACAACGGCAAAAAGCACCCGAGGGAAATGGGTGTCGATGAGATCAGAGGTTATTTGACGCATTTGGCGGCTGACAAGAACGTAGCGGCCTCAACACAGAATGTCGCGTTCAATGCGGTCCTCTTTCTCTATAAACAGGTGCTGGGAATCGAACTTCCGCTCATCGATGGTGTTCTAAGGGCGAAACGCCCGAATGGATCAGATGCGGCGCAGTATCAGCATTGACTCAGCGACCTAATAGATCGGGTGGCAGGTTAGATAAGAGTTGCTCCTTCGAGACGGCCCAGTTTCGCATCAAATGTCCCAAGCGGGGTATGGCCGTGCTTGCGAGCGGTGGCAAGAATAAGACAGTCTGAAAAGTTCACGCCTTTGTGAGAGCGAAACATTGAAAGGGCTTCGGCTACCACTTCCTCATCTTGGATGGTCAGCAATTTATTCGACAGCAATGTCTCGACAGCGCGCGACAGAGCGTTTCGATCCAGTTCGTAGAACGAAGCGAGCACCCAGATGGTCTCTGCCAGAACTAAATGTGATATCCATGCCCCGGCACCGATGAATTTCTTTGCTCGGGCAGTTTGCTTTGGATCGTCGGCGACAAAAAGCCGAACAAGAAGGTTGGTATCAACGGCGCGCATGTTTCTTACGCAGATAGTTTCCTATTGCCATGTCCATTTCTTCGAGACTGATCGGCTTCGGCGGTCCGTCGGGAAATACAATCTTGTGAAGGTCCTCCAAATCGTATTCAGCGGCTTTCTTGACCGTAACCGACGCCTCGTCCGTGTTATCTTCCCACTCGATCACGGAACCCGGAACAAGCCCGAGCTTTTTTCTGATCGGAGCGGGTATCGAGATCTGGCCTTGCGCCGTGATTTTTGAGCGGATCGTCTTCACGAGGCAATGATATTTGCATTACCGTGGTAATGTCAAGCATTTTTGCCCGCGAAATACGCGAAAAGACGCGAATAGGATATTATTTCTTATTCGCGTCTTTTAGCGTTATTCGCGGGCAAATTTCTTATGAACGGACAGATCACGGAATTTATCAAACACCACTACCGTCATTTCAACGCGGCGGCGTTGATCGATGCGGCTGAAGGTTATAAGCAGCATCTCGATGGCGGCGGCAAGATGATGATCACGCTTGCGGGCGCGATGTCGACGGCGGAGTTGGGGCTGAGCTTGGCTGAGATGATCCGGCAGGACAAGGTGCAAATCATCTCGTGCACGGGTGCCAATTTGGAAGAAGATCTCTTCAACCTTGTCGCGCACGATTTTTACGAACGCGTGCCGCATTATCGCGACCTGACGCCCGAGGACGAGCAGGCGTTGCTCGACCGCCATATGAACCGCGTGACCGACACCTGCATTCCCGAACACGAAGCGATGCGGCGGCTCGAGAAAGCGATGGTCGAGGTTTGGACGCGTGCGGAGGCCGAGGGACAGCGTTATTTCCCGCACGAATTCATGTATCAGGTGCTGCGAAACGGATCGCTCGAGGAGTATTACCAGATCGACCTAAAGGATTCGTGGATGTACGCCGCGATGGAAAAGAACCTTCCGATGGTCGTGCCTGGCTGGGAAGATTCGACGCTGGGCAATATGTACGCCGGCCACGTCATCACCGGCGACGTTGAGAACGTGCACACCGTCCGCACCGGCATCGAATACATGACGATGCTCGCCGATTGGTACACACGCGAATCCGCGGACGCATCGATCGGCTTTTTCCAGATCGGCGGCGGAATAGCCGGCGATTTCCCGATCTGCGTCGTCCCGATGCTCCACCAGGATTTACAGCGTGAGAACGTGCCCGTCTGGGGCTACTTCTGCCAGATCAGCGATTCGACCACCAGCTACGGCTCATACTCCGGCGCCGTCCCCAACGAAAAAATAACCTGGGGCAAACTCGAAGCCTCGACACCAAAATTCATCGTCGAGTCCGATGCCTCGATCGTCGCACCGGTGATGTTTGCGTATATCTTAGGGTGGTAATTCGTTATCGGGTATTTCAATTCGAATGTCTTGACAGCCAGATTAGTGTTAGATTCTAAGTTATGCCGATCAGCTCCTTCGCGAAACATATAAGAGACCGGTTTGAGATTCACGAATGGCGCCATGCGACCGCAATCCTAGAAAGGGATTTCCCCGATGAGTATAACGATGTTTGCAATGTCCTAAGTCGATTTCAACTTAAAAAGAGCTACATTGATTCAGGTGGCGGACGGAAATCACCGGTTTCAAAGTGGATTGACTCTGAGTTCTATAAATTGGGTTGGGTCGAGAAGAAGTTCGAAACGAGAATATCTATCGACGAGAAGGACTTTGAATCACCGACCCACTCGGTAGATTGCTTCAAGAATAAGATTGCTCTTGAAATTGAGTGGAACAACAAAGATCCATTCTTCGATAGAGATCTCAATAACTTCAGACTTCTTTTTGAACTTCGCGCGGTTTCGGTCGGTATAATTATTACCCGTTGTGACGAGTTACAAGGCCTATTCAACAGTCTCAAGCGGGGAAAATCTTATGGCGCATCAACAACGCATATGTCAAAATTACTACCTCGCATCGAAGGCGGTGGAGGTGGTGGATGTCCAGTATTGGTATTTGGAATAAGGAGGACTTTGTATGTCGAAACTGATTGAGCCTTGTATTAGCGATCCGGCGCGCGATTTGCTCTCAAGAGTGTCAGGGAAGTATGCGACCATCCTCGCAGATCCGCCGTGGCAGTTTGACAACCGTACTGGAAAGATGGCTCCGGAACACAAGCGATTGCTTAGGTATCCGACGATGAAGCTGTCAGATATTTTGGAACTGCCAGTGAGTTCTTTGGCAGCCGATCCATCGCACCTGTATCTTTGGGTTCCCAACGCATTGCTTGAGTCTGGCTTACAGGTGATGAAGGCTTGGGGGTTTGAATACAAGACGAACATTATTTGGCACAAGATTAGAAAGGACGGTGGGTCAGATGGTCGCGGCGTCGGGTTCTATTTTCGCAATGTTACTGAAATGATTCTGTTTGGTGTGAGGGGGAAAAAAGGAAGGCGCACACTTTCCCCGGCCAGGTCACAGGTTAATTTTATTGCAACCAGGAAGCGAGAACACTCAAGAAAACCCGACGAGATTTTTGACATCATAGAACGATGTTCACCAGGACCATACCTAGAATTGTTTGCACGATTTCCCAGAGCAGGCTGGGCAAAATGGGGGAATGAAAATGTGGCGGAAAATGAACAGAATGGTGTGGCTCTTAGGAAAGGACATATTGCCCCACACTTACGACTTCTTGCCCCGCCGCGTAATTACCGAGGTGATGCACCCAGAACGGATTTAGAACTTGAATCTTTCGAGCAACAAGCGCTTCGTAAAGCTTCTTAATTCATTATTGAACACTTAGCCGTGGACTCGCTTTTGTCGGCCGTAGTTTCTAACCGTATATTTGTTGATGTGCGGGTATTCGACGTCATTCGCCTCTAACGATCTCAAGAATTCTTTGAAGTCTTCGGGTAGCCGGGTCGTCATATCCATAGGCGCTTTGTCGCATCAGTTCAAGGGCAAGCAGGCGTTCATCGACCGAAGCATTCCGCCAATGCTGACGGTCGGCTTTGTCCGCATCCTCAAAACTGGTAAAGACGCTGACGGCAGTTCTATCGAGTTTCACTTGACCAATATTTATATTCCAATTATACCATTGATTCGGTATCGCCTTTGCTAATATTGGCTTGATGGTATCACGATTGTCTCGCATGCAGCATTTCGACATCTTGATCATCGGTGCGGGGCTTTCGGGGATCGGGGCCGGGGCACGGGTGCGGATGGACTGTCCGGGGAAGACTTTCGCGATCTTAGAAGGGCGTGAGCGAAGCGGCGGGACGTGGGACCTGTTCCGTTATCCGGGTGTGCGGTCGGATTCGGATATGTTCACGCTCGGGTATCGCTTCAAGCCGTGGCGGGACGGCAAGGCGATCGCCGACGGGCCTGCGATATTGAATTACATACGCGAGACGGCTCGCGAATACGACCTCGAAAAAGAGATCCGCTACGGGCATCGCGTCAGGCGTGCGGAGTGGAATTCGGCCGAGGCGAAGTGGACGGTCACGGTCGAGGTGCAAAGACGCGCGCGTGAGCAAGGTTTATATGGGGACGAACCAGATCAAGACCTCCCGCAAAGCCGCAAAGACGCGAAGGAACCGCAAATGGAGACAGAGAACAAGGTTTTCAGTTGTAATTTCCTGTATCTGTGTACGGGGTATTATCGGTATGAAGAAGGCTATACGCCGGAGTGGCCGGGGTTTGGGGATTACAAAGGAACGCTTGTTCACCCGCAGAAATGGCCTGATGATCTGGACTATGCAGGCAAGCGTGTGCTCGTGATCGGCAGCGGTGCGACCGCGGTTACGCTGGTGCCGGCGATGGCGGAAAGGGCGGGGCACGTGACGATGCTGCAGCGTTCGCCGACGTATATCATCACGATGCCCTCCGAGGACACGATCGCAAATGCGTTTCGCAAGCTGCTGCCGGACAAGGCGGCCTACAAGCTCTCGCGCTGGAAAAATATCCTCCGGCAGAGCTTTTTCTACACGCTCTCGCGGCGGCGTCCGGCGGTGATGAAACGGCTGATAGAAAAGGGCATAAAGGCAGAGCTTGGAGATGAAAAACTCGAACATTTTCGTCCGAAATATAACCCATGGGACCAGCGGCTGTGCATCGTGCCGGATTCAGATCTATTTAGGGCGATACGAGACGGCCGCGCGTCGGTCGTCACGGGCGAGATCGAGACTTTCACCGAAACGGGAGTGCGGCTCAAAAGCGGCGACGTGATCGAAGCGGAAATCATCGTTACGGCGACAGGCCTGATACTGAAGATAATGGATGGCCTTGAGCTCACGGTCGATGGCAAGCCCGTGGTGCTGTCAGAAAAGGTCGCCTACAAAGGCATGATGTACAACGACGTGCCGAATCTGGCGCAGGCATTCGGCTATACGAATGCCTCCTGGACGCTCAAATGCGACCTGACAAGCGAATACGTTTGCCGGCTGGTGAAGTATATGGACGAGAATGGATATTCGTACTGCGTACCGCGGCTGAAAGACCCGTCGGTCACGCGCGAACCGGCGCTCGATTTCAATTCCGGCTACGTTCTGCGTGCACTCCGCGAGATACCGAGCCAGGGTTCAAAGCACCCTTGGCGGCTGCATCAAAATTATTTCAAAGACCTCTCGATGCTGCGCTACGGACGGCTCGATGATGGGACGATGGAATTTGCACCTGCCTAAAGCGCCCGAGAAATAAGCTGATCGACCCAAAATAGCTATAATAGAGGGCCGGCGGGATGCCGGCTTTCAAGTATGAAGATAATCGTCACAGGCGGGGCCGGATTTATCGGAAGCGCGTTGGTATGGCGTCTAAATGGGCTAGGTTACGACGACATTTTGATCGTCGATCGGATGGACGAGACCGATAAATGGAGGAACCTTGTGCCGCTCCGATTCGCCGACTATCTCGATGCGGACGACTTTATCGATGATATCGGCGAATTCAAAGATGCGAGCCTGGTCCTTCATATGGGCGCGTGCTCCTCAACGACCGAGACCGACGCGGATTATATGCTCCGCAACAATTTTCAATACACAAAGGACTTGGCCGAATTTGCCGCCGCAAATGAGATTCGCTTCATATACGCGTCATCCGCCGCCACTTACGGCGACGGCTCAGCCGGAATGGAAGATGGGGCCAAGTCACTTGATCGGCTGCGGCCGCTGAATGTTTACGGTTATTCGAAGCACCTTTTTGATCAATGGGCGGCTCGGAAAGGGTTGTTTGAAAGGATCGTCGGCCTGAAATACTTCAACGTCTTCGGGCCGAACGAGAACCACAAGGGCGATATGCGGTCGCTGGTCAACAAGGCTTTCGATCAGATCAAAGAGACCGGCAGGTTAAAACTATTTAAGAGTGCAAACCCGGATTACGCGGACGGCGAATTCGGCCGCGATTTTGTTTATGTGAAAGACGCGGTCGATATGACGCTGCACTTCATGGAGAACAAGACTTGCGGACTCTTCAACATCGGCTCTGGGCGGATGAACACATGGAACGAGCTTGCCAATGCGATCTTTCAGGCACTCGACCGTCCGCGGAATGTGGAGTTCATTGACATGCCGGAACACCTTCGCGACCGCTATCAATACCACACCGAGGCCGATCTGACACGCATCCGCGGAGCCGGCTATACCGCTGACACCACGCCGCTGGGTGAAGCCGTTAGTGATTATGTGCGAAACTATCTAATGAAGGGCCGGTATTTAGGCGACGGGGTCGATTGACGTGACGATCAATGTTCCAGGCATTTCGGGATGGTGGCTGGTGAAGGCCGGCTTGTTTTTTGCGTTCGTCTCGACGATCCTTACTATCGCGACGAGCCAATGGGCGGCCTCCGAACCCCTGCTTGCAAGTGCCGCGGCGGTAGACCTGATCTTCGCGATCCCATTAGCTTATTTCATTCTGATACGGCGGTCGTCCATCCCGAAGGTGACCGTTCTCCCTGTTTTTTTCGCCTTCGTCACCATCGCTTATTTTCTGACCCCGCAGGTAGGCCAGGGCGTGGTCAGTGCAGTGATAACTTATGCGTTGCTGGCCGTCGAGATCTTCGCCTTTGGCTTCATCGTCCTTCGGCTGGGACGCATCATTCGGGCTTACCGGCAGACGAACGATGAGGGCCTGGACGTGCTGGAGCGGCTGCGTTCCGCGTTCTCAGCCGAACTTCATCCTGCCTTTCTTGCCCGGGCCGCGGCCTTCGAGGCTGCAGGTGTGGTTTTTGCTTTCGGCAAATGGCGGAAGCCAACGACAAGATCGCAATTTTCGTATCATCGAAATGCGATCCCTGTACTTGCGGTGTTTCTATTTCTACTTATTGCCGAAACAGTTGTTATTCACATCGTGATCTCGATGTGGTCTTCTTTGGCGGCGTGGATCGTTACGGGCCTGTCCGTTTACTTTGGATTTCAGCTTTTCGGGCATTTCAAGGCCGTCATTCTAAGGCCGATCGTCATTACCGAAAACAACCTCTTTGTCCGCTGCGGGCTGATCGCGGATAGCCAGATCGAGCTCGATAAGATCAGCAAAGTTGTTCGGCGCGAATCGGCGGACCCTACCCTGGAACCCTCGATCGCGATCACGCCAGCCGGGCCTCTACTCCGTCCGAATATCAATCTGACCTTTTCAGACGAAGTATCCGTGTTCGGTTTCTACGGCATCACGAAAAGGACGCGATCGCTCGATATCAACGTGGATGATCCCGACGCGTTTGTCGAAGCCATGCGGAACTAAGACTGTTCGACAACTTGTCGCAGTCGACCGTACCCAGGTCGAATTTCGCAGCGGCTAACGGCCGACCTTCAATATCCGCATGCGGCCACTAGTTCTCGCTGTGTTTGAGGGCCGGGGACCCCGTCGACGCGGATCTTACGCAAGGTCTGGAAGGCGATGACGGCATCCTTCGTTGCCTTGTCGTTCACGCCGTTGATTGCCCCATTGTAGTGACCCAATTGCTTAAGCCGGTATTGTACTCCCGTGAGCCAATCGGGACGCGGGGCATTCACGGCTGCGGGCGGACTAACCGGTTGCTGGATAGGTGCCGGACGGTTGGGCGGCAGTTCGGCCTTGTCGAAGACCCCGTTCAGTTTGTCGAACGCCTCCTTGATCTGGCGCGGGTTCTTTTCGACCTCCTCAACGATTTTGCGAACCTCCGCATCGGTTATAACTACACCGGCCTGATTTAGGTTGCCGATAATTTCAGCGGCGAGTTTGGCATATTCGTCGGCCGCGAGCTTCAAGGCTTGGGGGGCCACATTGAGGCCGAAACGGATCACGATCTGCTGCAGGATGACCACCAATACTCCAAGAAGACTGAACTTGCCTTTGGCGGCCGCCTTCCCGGCAGAACCGAAGATAACGCCGACCCCGAAGGCGACCGTCTCTCCGGTCACAGCATTCGGAACTTGGCTCTTGACGTCCTTCCAAACTGTCTGGAGGACGGCATCGAACACCTTGTCATAAAGGGTTGGGGCGTGCAGCTTGAGGAAGGCGCGCACTTCCAGGATCGTGCCGAGTTGACGCTTCCACTTCTCAAAGTTGGTACGGTTCTCAACGACGAAACTGAAAATCTCGGTACCGACGACGATGGCGAAACCGATGCCGCTGGAACCGGCAACGATACCTATCAGAAGCTTCATTTCCAGTTCGGCAAGTTTCCTCATGGGCTCTGCTCGCCGACCACCCTCGACAAACGGGTAGGTTGTGACCTCGCCACGAAAGCCCCTGCTAGTTTGCACAAAGAACTTTTCTTTGATCGAGAAGATCACCATCGAAGGGTCTGCCGACCATATCAGCCGTTCGCCATCAGTCGCCAGCCAGGTCTGGCCGGAGCGAACCTCTCCCCAAAAGCCGCCAAGGTACAGTGTCGTACGCGTATTAAGCATTGGTATCAGCGTTTCGGGATTAGGAATCGGTTTGGGATCGTGCGGATCCATACGTTGTCCTCCGTGAAAGTTTAGCAGCGTACAACGCGTTGCTTCATGCCGTTTCAGCTCGATCTTGTCGGTCCAATACGAAGTGTGCAGGTCTGCTAAAACGATTGTTTGCTGACCTAAAGCAATGCAGCAGATCATGCGCTGACACCCTGCAACACCCCAGCGGTAGTCGAAGCCATTCTGAACTAAGACTGTTCAACAACTTTTCGCAGTCGGCCCGTACGTAGGGCGAATGTCATCAAGGCTAACGGCTAACTTTTTTAAAGATAATGCCGCGTGCCCGTCCGTTGCCGGCGTCGAATCCAGTAACATTACCCTCCGAATCGCGACGGAAGGTGACCTGCGTCACCGGCAACGCTCCGGAGAAGTTGTCCCCGTTGGTGTGCGTCAGCGTCAACGGTCCAAAGCGACGGTGACGGATGACCAGCTTTCCGCTCTCAACGCTCAGGTCATAGAATGTCTCCATTTCCTCGCTGAAATAGCGGCCTGCAAAGCTGGCTAGATCCACTGACGGTTTCTCTTCGACGCGTTTTCCGGGGTGATCGCCACTTTGGTGGAAGGTTATGCCCTCCACCGTCCCATCGGCTGCCGTGTTGAAGGTGATCCGGGCCGGGGCCCCGACCACTTCGAAGGAGGTCATCGAGGTGGCTCGAAGCGGGAGCGCGGGCTGGCCCGCGATCTGGAGTCGGAGATCACTGCCCTGCAGTTCCACAGACAGGAGCATGCCGCCGAGCGTCGTCATCTCGTACTTGCCGGCATAACGCCGCAGCGTGGCCGCAGGCACATTAACGCCCGAGCTTGATGCAGCAGGTGGGGTTTCGGGAGCCGTCATGTGTTGACCAAAGAAGGCATCAGCCACAACGCCGGCGATGCCACCGGGAACGGCCTGGTAGTTACTGAACACAACGTAACCGGCATCGAGATCTGGGTAGTACACGAACGTAGAGCTATGAGCGATATCGTTCCCACCGTGCTGCCAACGCTTTAGGCCGCGATTCGTGTCGATAAACACGCCGAAACCGTAATTCGTCGGCTTTCCATCGTTGAGAACAAACGACGTCGTCAATTCCTTGATCACTGCCGGTCCGCCCAGCTTCCCGGTCTTTAGATTACCAAACCACTTTGCGACGTCGCCTGGCGTTGTATAGATCCCGCCGGCACCAGCAGCAGCAGGCAGGTCCCTGACCTCGCGGAAACCGAAGTCGCCCGCGATGTACCCGATCGATCGCCCCGGTATGATCTGACCCGGATTCGCGCGCACCCACGTCTTCGTCATGCCCAGCGGCAGGAAGACCTCTTCGCGCATCCACTCCGCGAACGGGCGCCCGGTAACTCGTTCTACAACAGTGGTTGCAAGGCTGAATGCGGTGTTGTTGTAGTTGAACTCAGCGCCGGGATCGTTCTGCAGCGTGGGCTGCCGGTTGACCACCTTGATCACTTCGTCCTGAGCAATGTAATCACCTTCCAGCACCTGTCGTCCTTCAATGATCAGGGTGTTGATGAATTCGCGGTAGCCGGTGGTATGCGTCAGAAGATTGCGTACGGTGATCTTCTTGCCGAAGTCTTTGAGTTCCGGAATATACTTCCGCACGTCATCGTCCAGCGAGAGTTTGTCCTGCGAGGCCAACAAAGCTAGTGCGAAGCCGGTGAACTGTTTTGAGGAGGAACCGATATTGGTCGGCGTCTCTGGCGTGAATGGCAGCCCATTCGTCAGATCCGCCGCTCCATATCCTTTCACAAAAACTAGTTGGCCGCCTCTGATCACTCCTACAACCGCTCCAGGAGTATCTTTGTACAGCTGGGCGGCGGCCTGATCGACCTTGCCGTCCGGTGTGGTCGCCACCGGTTCGGAACGGGTGAGCTGTACACGCACGGTGCCGCCTTTCCCCGTAGTCGCCGGCGTAATCTCGATCGCGTATCGGCCCGCCGCTTCTGTAGCGAACGCAAAAGGCTCTGGGCCGCCACGCCCAATTCGAGCAGCCCGCATCACCTGCTTGCCTGCAGGATCCGTGATGGTTATGGTTGAGTCAGCTCCGTCTTGATCAACACGGCCTGCGACGAAGTGACCTTTCGGTAAACTCAGTTCGTAACGGAGAGCACCGGCCGCAGGCAGCGTCGCGCTCACGGGCTTTCCTACTTGCAGCTCCGACACTTGTTGGGCGTGGGCACTGATCACGAACAGGAGAAGGAGGGCGAAAACGCCCGAAACATGATGTTTCATGACTGGCTCTCGAAGGGTCTAAAAACCGAGGAGAAGGACCTTTGATTCAATTACAATTTAGTATACAAAGTTCCACAACGCAACATACGGTTTCGGGTACAGTCAGCGTACAGTATGGATTGATCACAGTTTGTGGGTGCGAATCGAAGCGGACAAAGGAATAATCAATCCCCGAAGGCAGCAGAAAATTTTGCCCTAAGCTTCTGAAGGATTTGAGGTTGGGGCGGTATAATCCGTTTGTACACAAATGAAGATATTTCACGGGACTGACAATGCGAATATCCAGAAGCCGACCGTCTTGACGCTCGGCGTTTTTGATGGGCTTCACCTGGGCCATCAGATGATCATGCAGACAGTAGTCCAGAGGGCAAAGGAAGTGAATGCGATCCCGACAGCAATCACTTTTGACCCCCATCCCCGAGCCGTGCTTCATCCGGAATCGGCTCCGCCTTTGCTGCAAACCCTGGACCAGCGGCTGGCGAATTTGGAAATATTGGGCATCGAACAGGCAATTGTAATTCCCTTTGACAAAGATTTTGCCGCCCAGCCCGCTGAGATCTTTGTAAAGAGGATCATCAATGAACGGCTTCAAGCTAAGGAAGTTCATTTGGGTAAAGACTTTGCATTTGGCAGAGGGCGCGGCGGGAATATTGATCTGTTGCGTCGAATGAGTCAGGAGCTAGGCTTTGTTGCCGAAGAGGTCGATGAAGTTCGACTTCGCGGCAATCGAATTAGTTCATCTAAGATCAGAGAACTTTTGAATGAGGGACGGGTAAATTTGGTTAGAAGAATGCTCGGACGGCCGTATGGCGTCGAAGGCGTTATCGTAAGAGGAGAAAGACGCGGCCATGCGATCGGTTTTCCGACCGCGAACCTTCGGCCCCACAACCGTGTTATTCCGAAATTCGGCGTCTACGCGACCGCAACTTTGGTCGACGGTACGTGGCGACGGAGCATCACGAATATCGGCGTCAGGCCGACGTTCGGGAAGGACCTGGAACCTTCGATCGAATCTTATATCTTCGATTTTGACGACAACCTTTACGGTGATGTCCTGCGTGTTCGTTTTCTCCACAGGATCAGGGATGAGCGGAAATTCAGCGGTATCGATGAATTACGTGCGCAGATCGAACGCGACACACGGCGTGCGCTGAACTATTTTCGGCACGAGGGCGTACAGAATATGCTCGAGATATTATGATGCAAATCGACTCAGGTATTTGCGCATCGAATTGGGCTGAGCACGAAAGGTAAAAAGGCGGATGGAAGTATCGAACAAAGAGAATGCTCTGGCAGTGATCGAGCCAAGAACGCTAGGCGGAGACCACGGCGGCGGAAACGGAACTCGGCCCATGACTGAAACTGCCGCTCTCCCGATCGCAAAATTCGTCACGAACGAACAGATCATAGCGGAAGAAAAGTTTTTGGCGAAAAAGGAGGCCGAGGTCGAACGGCGTTATACGGGAGTCCGTGGCTGGTTCCGTATCCTGCATGTTTCCGCAGTAATCGGCAAACTGGCGCTTTTTTTGTATCTCGACCAGTACGAGATCCACCGTAAAGCACAGCTCCGACACGCCCGCGAGCGGATGCGAAAGGCGGAACGGCTTACCAGGGCAGCGGTTTACGGCGAAAGGCTTTACGGCGTTCGCCTCCAGTTTTTTCACTGGATCATGCTGATGCTTCGATGGTTCTTTATCGGTAGAGAAAGAAACAAGGAGCGCAATCAGGAAAAGCAGGCACTCTGGTTAAAAGAAAAATTGATCGAACTAGGCCCGACCTTTATCAAAATAGGCCAATCAATGGGGACTCGCCCCGACCTGATGCCGCTGCCATTCGTTATAGCCCTAGGAGAACTGCAGGACAACGTGCCGCCATTTGACAACGAGATCGCGTTCGCACGGATCGAGAAAGAGCTCGGCGGGAAGATAAATGATTTCTACAAGGAATTCGAGCTTCAGCCCGTCGCCGCGGCATCGCTGGGGCAAGTCTATCGCGCTCGGCTGCATACCGGTGAAGAAGTGGCCGTAAAAGTTCAGCGGCCGAACCTTGAAGCTACCATCAAGGGCGACCTTGAAATATTGCGCAGAGTAGCCGATTTTGCTGAGCGATTTCCGCAACTGAATGAAAATGCGGATTGGCCCGGTATGCTCCGTGAGTTCAACGAAACCATTCATGAAGAGATGGATTATGCTGCCGAAGGCCGCAATGCCGAGCGTTTTCGTGAATCGTTCCGAAATTGGGACAATATCCACGTCCCAAAGATCTATTGGAATGCCACGACCTCTAAAGTGCTTACAATGGAGTACATACATGGCACCAAGGTCACTGATCTCGATCGCCTTAGGGCACAAGGCATCTCGCCCGAAAAGGTAAACAGGCTTCTGATCCGTACATACCTGAAACAGCTTCTCGAAGACGGCTTTTTCCACGCCGATCCGCATCCGGGGAATTTATTAGTAATGGGGGACGGCCGCCTCGCCTTTTTCGATTTCGGCATGGTCGGCCGCATCACGCCGGAGCTTCAATCGAAAATGATCGACGCCTTCTTCCATGTCGTCGGCAAAGACCCCGGCGGCATTGCCGACGACCTGATCGCTCTCGACTTTCTAAAACCTGGCACGAACCCGAATGTTGTTCGGCCGGTTGTCGAGAAGATGTTCGAATTTCACCTGAATCTCAAATTGAAGGACGTCAACTTCAAGGAACTTACATACGACCTTGCGGATGTAATGTACGATTATCCTTTTCGGCTGCCGTCGAATTTTACTTACATAATGCGTGCTCTGATGACGCTCGAAGGTATCGGCATCGTCACCGACCCGGAGTTCAACTTTTTCGAAACCGCCAAGCCTTACGCGAAAGAGTTCATGCTCCGCCGCGAAGGTGCGGATTTCCGAAAGCTTTTTGTCAACAAGTTAATGGGCAGGGACCCAGACGGAAAGATCGATTGGGAACGCACCTGGAAGCTTGCAAAGATGGCCTTTAAGACGGTTCTGAATAGCGGAAATTAGACATGGTCTCACATCTCGCAGCCCCATGTTTGTTTTGTCATCTCTTCTATCTTTTCGGTCACTTCCTTGCCGCGCAGGTGGCGGCTTGACGTTCCGACCCATTCCGGCTGGGGCCCCGATGGAAGACCGGTCATCGATGAGCCGGTCACACCGCATATCAAAATCAAGTGGACGATCGGAGATCTTTGCTCGGGTTCGGATCCGGATATGACAAGAGCGATCGAATTGTTGACCAAAGAGAAGTGACACGGCTTGTGTTTACTCCGCCGTGCAGCTCGATGATTTAAGAGCAGCCGACCAATCGGTCGCCGTTCACGGCTTGTTATTCCGGCATTTTTCGCCTTTAATCGATGCGTGGAAAGATCGAATCGACTGGCTGTGCTCGCCGTCATTATGTTTGTGGCGGCAAGTGCTGGCCTCGCGCAAACACGAATGAATGTTCCATCAGTCTTCCGCATATCGCAGGTAGATCGCGATATTTCCGTTTCCGACCTAAATGATCCAAGCTGGAAAAAGGCCGATATCGTTACGATCGGAACCTATTGGTCCGGTGAGAAAGCACCGAAAGGCCGTCGTTTTTCGGCTCGCCTTCTTTGGTCGGATGAGGCACTTTACGTTCGCTTCGACGCGGCGCAGCAGGAACCTCTTGTCGTAACTAACAAGCCGGACGTGACAACCAAAACCCTTGGCCTTTGGGATCGTGATGTCGCCGAGATCTTCATTGCTCCCGACAGATCGACGCCGAACAAGTATTTCGAGTTCGAAGTGGCACCAACGGGCGAATGGGTTGACCTCGCGATAGAGATAACACCCCAGGGACGGATCACGGGCCGGGAATATGTCTCAAGAATGGAGGCCGCCGCTAGGATCGAAAAAGGACGTGTTCTGATGGCGATCAGGATACCCTTCGCCTCACTTGGCCGGACGCCGAAGGTGGGCGATGTCTGGTTAGGAAATATTTTCAGATGTGTCGGCAAAGATCCCGGTCGCGGCTATTTGGCCTGGCGTCCAACTATGACAAAGACGCCGAATTTTCATGTACCGGGGGCGTTCGGCGAGTTTCACTTTGTGAAATGAGAGGATCAAGGGTCATATTTGGCATTCATTCAGCGGATTCTGGGTCCTCTCTTATTCGAAGTCATCTATTTGTCTTACCCTAAATTTCACACCGTCATTCCGCCATCGACCACGATGGTTTGTCCGGTAATATAGCTTGACGCGTCAGATGCCAAAAATACTGCGACTCCCTTTAGTTCTCCCTCGTTTCCTACTCGGGGAATGACGTTGTTTTCTTGAATCGAACGCTCGTAAATGTCGATCACCGCGTCAGCAAGACGCGAATGAAAAAAACCCGGGGCGATCGCATTTACCCGAATTCCGCGTCTGCCCCAGCTCGCGGCAAGCTCCCGCGTCAGCCCGATCAGCCCGGCTTTACTGGCCGCGTATCCTGCGTAAAACGGCCCGTTCGCCGATGACGTGAGGCCGGCGATCGAGGCAATATTAATGATCGAGCCGCTGTTCTTTTTGAGCATTTCGCGACCGCATGCCTGAGCCATCAGGAAACAGCCGGTTAGATTGACATCCACAACTTTTTGCCATTTTTCGAGCGGCATTTCTTCGGGCATCGCTCCCCACGAAATGCCGGCGTTGTTTATCAAAATGTCCACCGCGCCGAATTTTGCGACGGTCTCTTCAACAACCGCCCGAACGTCACCGGGTTCCGAAACATCGCCAACCTTTCCCGCAACTCTAAAGCCGCGGCCGGCGAATTCACTCACTGCCTCATCCAGCCATTCCTGCCGACGAGCACAAAGCATCAAACTTGCCCCGGCTTCCGCCAGCCCCTCGGCCATTTCCTTGCCGATGCCACGCGAACCGCCAGTAACGATCGCCGTCTTCCCATCAAGATTGAAGAGTTCGTTCACATTCTTTGACATACTAGTTGCTGCTTGTTGGTCGATACGCGGTCCTATCAACTAATGAATTGCGATTTACTATTAGTCCACCTTTAGTTTTAATAGAAACATGGCTAAGACACAAAGGGAACGTGCATTTCTGCGTGACCTTTACATAAACGACGAGTGGACCAAGAGGTTTACTGAACTCGTCGATCAAAACATCAAGTTCGACGATGTCGAAAATCTTCTCTACGTCAACGCGGGCACCGGCAGCCATTGTTTTCAACTGCGAGAAAGGCTGGATGGAAAGATCGCGATCTTTGCACGTTGCGAAAACGAGCATCTCGCCGCTATTGCAAAGGACAAGGCACTCGCATTTAAAGCAGATGTTGATTTTTCGACGCTACGATTCGAGAACGATTCATTCGACCTTGTAATTGCTGACGCGACGCTGCTCGCTCCGAAAGAGATCGAGGATTTTGTCTCAGTTGCGGTTCGGGCCGCAAAGACCGGCGGCCGAGTCGCCATTTTTATGCCAACCTCAGGTAGTTTCGGCGAGATATTTTCGCTTCTCTGGGAGGTCTTGTTCAACGAGGACCTCGGCGACCACGGCCACGCAGCCGAGGACATGATCACAGAGTTGCCTTCGATAGAAGGTATCGAACAGATTGCCTCAAAAGCAGGATTGGTCGATATCAAAACCCACAGTGCCCGTGAAGTGTTCGATTTTAAGGACGGAAGCGAGTTTATAGACTCGCCGCTTGTTTCTGATTTCCTGTTGCCGGAATGGTTGAAAACGCTAAGTGAAACTGAGAACTCTCATGTCTCGGCAAAGCTCGCAAAACTGATCGATTCAGAGGACGGGGATATGTCGTTCCGGTTTTCTATAAAGGCTACTTTGTTGACGGGTAGAATGCCCTGATGGATGACAGAAAGAACCAGTATATTGATTCGCTCCTGCCTCCTGAGATGGCCCTTCGCGCTGAGGAGATCGGAGCGAGAAAAGCCGCGATGTCATTCAGCCAGCTTATTGTACTTTCCATACTTGCTGGAGCCTTCATTGCTTTCGGGGCCGTCTTTTCTACGACCGTGACGGCGGGTGCAGATGGGATGCTTCCCTATGGGTTAACCAGGCTAATAAGCGGCTTTGTCTTTTCGCTCGGGCTTATATTGGTGGTCATCGGCGGTGCCGAACTTTTCACGGGTAACAACCTGATCGTAATGGCATGGGCGAGCGGTAAGGTTAGCACGGCTTCGGTACTACGAAATTGGATGATCGTGTATTTCGGAAATTTCGTCGGAGCACTCGGTGCCGCGATCTTGGTCTTTTTCAGCGGCCACTACATGTTCGGAAAAAGGGGCGGTCGGTGTTACCGCACTTTCGATAGCGAGCGCGAAAGCAGGGATCGGATTTCCGGAGGCCGTTACCCTTGGTGTTCTCTGTAATGTGCTCGTTTGTCTGGCCATTTGGATGAGCTACAGCGGCCGGACGACGACCGAGAAAGCGATAGCGGTCGTACCGCCGGTCACCGCATTTGTCGCCTCCGGTTTTGAACACAGCGTTGCGAATATGTACTTTGTCCCATCCGCTCTTCTGATCAAATGGGGAGCGCCGGAGAGTTTTTGGTCAGATGTCGGACGTTCCTCGGGAGACTTTGCCAACTTAAATGTCGGCGGCTTCCTGGTCGGAAATCTGCTACCGGTGACCATCGGAAATATAATTGGTGGCGCGGTGTTGGTCGGGATCGTTTACTGGTTCGTGTATTTGCGCAGACCAACCGAATAAGTGCGGATCCTCGTGGTCGCATCGAATGGAATTCGATAGGTCAGACCTAAAGGTGATCGACGTTCCTAGTTCGACTTGACTTCGCTTCGCTTACGCAACTCGTTCGCCAGGGCTTCGTCGCTCAACTCTGATATCTGGGGAGCTGAAGGACTTGAAAGCTTTGCGCGTTCTGCGGCCTCTTCTTCTTCGGCCTCGCGCATGCCTTCCTTAAAGGCCTTTCGAGACTGCCCAAGCGATTTTGCAAGCTGCGGCAGCCGCGAGGCGCCGAAAAGCAGGAAAAGCACCGCGACGATCAGGATAATTTCAGTGGTTCCAAAGTTCATAAGATAACGGCCTCGATACTATCAGCATCATACCGCGTTTCTATTTATCAATCCACGTATTTAAGCCTGGCCAACCTGAGCTTTTTCCTTGAACCGGTCCATCGCGTCGACGAGTGCGGCTGTTATGCCCTTCTCCGAGACCGAATGGCCGGAGTCCGGGATAAGGATAAACTCGGCCTCCGGGAACGCTCGATGGAGGTCCCAGGCCGACGTCATCGGGCAAACAACATCATAGCGACCCTGGACAATAACCGTCGGGATATTGCGGATCTTGTCCACGTTCTCGAGCAGGTAATTGTCGCTCGGGAAGAAAGAGCCGTTCATAAAGTAATGGCATTCGATACGGGCGAGGCTCAATGCTTCGTGCTCGCCTTCCCAGTGGTCCATCAGGTCCTGGTCGGGGTAAAGTTTCGATGTCGCCCCCTCCCACGTGCTCCATGCACGTGCCGCCGAGAGGCGAGTTTTTTCATCGTCGCTGGTCAGCCGTTTGTGGTAAGCGGTCATGAAATCGCCGCGCTCCGCTTCGGGTATCTCGTCACGGTAGCGTTCCCAGAAATCGGGGAAGATCTCGGAAGCTCCATACTGGTAGAACCACGTTAGTTCTTTCTTGCGTGTGAGGAAAATTCCGCGAAGTATCAGCCCGCGGCACCTGTCCGGGTGCGTGACCCCGTAAGCCAAACTCAGCGTCGAGCCCCATGAGCCGCCGAAAACGAACCATTTATCAATTCCGAACTTCTCCCGCAGCGCCTCGATGTCGTTGATCAGGTCCCACGTCGTGTTCTCGCGAAGTTCCGCATGCGGCGTCGATCTGCCCGCACCTCGCTGGTCGAAAAGGATCACGTGATACGCCTTCGGGTCAAAGAACTGCCGGTACATCGGAATCAACCCGCCGCCCGGCCCGCCGTGAAGAAATACGACCGGGATCCCGTCAGGGTTTCCGACGCGCTCGTAATAGATGTCGTGAATGTCCGACACCTTCAGCATGCCTGAATCAAAAGGCTCGATCTCGGGGTAGAGTGTTTTCATAGTGCGATGATAGCCGAAAAATAAAGACCCGACCAGCAGCTACTCGAATGGACGCAACTCCGCGGGCGATGGTAAAGAGCGGGGTGCATCGACCGCGTAACCAGTCACTTCGACACCGGCGAGAACTCCACCACGTTCAAAAACGAAGACCCCACACAGAGTTTCTGCGTCACCGAAGAGAAAATCGCCAAGCACATGTATCCCGCCGGTTGGCTCTGGCATGCCCTCGACTTCCAGGTCAAAACTTGCACAGCCGCAGGGGCACATACCACTCACTCTAGCCCGATCAAGTTGGCTAAAATAATCCTGACAGACCCTCGGATCCGCATTCTCCAGCAACCAACGTGTGAGAGAACGTTCCTCCTGCGTAAGCTCTCGACGACTATTCTTAGAGTTGGTGCCGATCTCGTTGCTCATCTTGGTCACGGTGATAAACGATCAGCATTGATCTGAAGAAAATTCTCAATCCAAAGCTCAAAAACAAGTAGGGTCCAAAGCTCTTTGTGATGCGATGCGGTACCGCCTTCGTGTTCCTTTATCAACCGCTGCACGTAATCTACGTTGAATAGGCCCTGTTTGTTTAGACGCTCGGGTGAGAGCATGTCGTGCATCAGTGAATTCAACCGCCCTTTCAGCCATTCGGCGATCGGGATGCCGAAGCCTTTTTTGGGGCGGTGGAGGATGTCGTGCGGGAGGAGGTCTTTCATCGCTTCCTTGAGGATGACCTTGCCGCTTTTGCCTTTTAGTTTGTAATCGACCGGGATAGAGGCGGCGAACTGGCCGACTCGCGGGTCAAGGAACGGGGCCCGGGTCTCGAGGCTGACGGCCATGGCGGCGCGGTCGACCTTTGTGAGGATGTCCTCGGCCAGGTAGAAATTGATGTCGGCGTACTGGGCCTTTTCGATAATGTTTTTGGCGTCGGACGCGTCGACCAGTTCTCGGACACCGCGGTAGATGTCGGCTTCGGTTTGACCAAGGACGTCCTTCGTGAAAAGCTTCTCGTGCTGCTCGACGGCGAACGAACCGAACCAGCCGTGGTGCCGCGTCATGTCGTCGTTCTTCGCCGAACGGACAAAGCGTTTTGCCTTGTAGTCGAACGACATATTACTCGTCGAAACCGGCAGGGCGTTGACGACCGGCTCGATCAACCCGCTGCGGACGAATGCCGGTATCGCGTTGTACTTAGCTGCGAGCGTGTGTGCGTAGTACATCGGGTAGCCCGCGAAAAGCTCATCGCCGCCGTCTCCGCCGAGGGCGACCGTAACATATTTGCGTACGAACTGTGCGAGTAGGAACGTCGGGATCAGTGAGCCGTCGGACATCGGCTCGTCGAGCCATCTGCCGATCTCGGAGACCAAGTCACCAGCGGTCGTGGCTGAGAGCTTGTCCTCGTAATGCTCGGTGTCGAGGTGTTTTGCTACTTTGCGTGCGTATTTTGATTCGTCGAAGGAATCTTCTTCGAAGCCGATCGAAAAGGTTTTGACGCGTTCGGTCGCGTGTTGTGTGGCGAAGGCTGCGACAGTGGACGAATCGACACCGCCCGAAAGCAAGATACCTAACGGTACGTCAGAGACCAGCCGCATCCTCACAGCATCGGATAGGAGGTCTCTAAGTTCGTCGGCTTTCGCACGCAGTGTGCTTTGCGGCTCAGCCGGAGCGCGAACACTCTTGTCCGCATCGCCGGTTCCTCCGGCGAATCCGCCTTCGCCGTTCTGAGACTCCGAGCCATTCGCGTCCGTTCGCGTCGAAGCGACGCTCATGCGGACAGGAGTGTCCGCGCTCCATCTCATATCCCAATATCTCCGAGCCCTCACCTCTCCATTCTCGACCGTCAGCACATGCGCGGCCGGGAGTTTGTGGATGCCTTTGTAGATGGACATCGGGGCCGGGACGTAGTCGAAGGAGACGTAGTGGCGGAGGGCGTTGAGGTCGAGTTCGGGTTTGACCGACGGGTGGGCGAGGATGGCTTTCGGCTCCGAGGCCCAGATGAGCTTGCCGTCGAAGACGCCGTAATACAAAGGCTTTTCGCCGAAGCGGTCGCGGGCGATGATGAGTTTTTTCCGTCGCGCGTCCCACAGCGAAAAGGCGTACATGCCGTTGACGTGGTCGAGGAAGGCGTCGCCGAATTTCTGGTACAGATGCGGCAGGATCTCGGTGTCGGTTTTCGTGACGAACTTGAACCCGTCCTTCTCCAACTCCGCCCTTACCTCGCGGTAGTTGTACAGCTCGCCGTTCATCATCACGACGACCGACTTGTCCTCGCTAAACACCGGCTGGTCGCCCGTCTTCAGGTCAATGATCGACAACCGCCGCATCCCTAACGCGACCGTCTCGTCCGTCCACAACCCCTCCGAATCCGGCCCGCGGTGGACGATCGTCTCACACATCGAGTGCAGCACCGCCTCGGCGTTGTGGTTGGGCTTAGTTGTGTCCAGGTTGATCCAACCTGCTATTCCGCACATTTATTTATAGTAATCGTTTGAGCAAAAAATTAGTCGAATCTAGAAAGTTTCGCCCAACTGCCGAAACATCGATATCGTATTGCACGAGTTTATTCCCAAGCCACTACACGCGTCTGGGATTTTGACTCTGTTAATTCCTTGAGGAGCACTCACTTCCAACGTGGTAATGGTCAAATTCGCTGAATCGGTTAAGGCATAGGCAATGAGAAACGCATCAGCTTTGTCGGCGGCCATAAATTCGTTTAGAGCGCGCTGAAGGTATTGGGGGGTTCGTGAGGTTGCCCACTGCAGAACATTCGGGTAAGTCGACGAAAGCACTGAACCGGAGTCTCTAAAGAAACTGCCGTCGAGGTTGTCACTGCACCATGTTTGTAAAGCATCCTCGTTATAACTGTAAATCTCCTCTTTGACCTTATCGATGCTGATTATTTTCCCGTCCGCAGCCAAAGTCTTCACCTTATTCCAAAAGCTGTGCGCAACATCTAAAGGGTAGGTATCCCTGTGAGCATTGATGAAAAAGTTGCTGTCAACCACGAAAACGGGCATAGACTAGAAGTGCTTGGCGTAAAATGTTTCGAATGTTTTTCCTTTCAAACTTGTCAACCTATAGGCGTCCCGATACAGTAGCTTCCCTGACCTCACGGCATTATGAACATGACCCGCAAAAGTCATACTCAACCTTTTCTTGGTCGTTGCGTAAAAATCCCCTCCTGATTGCTGGTTCGCTTTCTTATAAAAATCGCGATTGATGTATTGGTCGTAAAACCTGAAGAACGAATCTCTCGATATCTTGTGAGTGTCGAGCGCTCGTCTAGCGATTACTAACTCACTTACCTTGAAAAACCGGGAACAGTCGCTCATGTTAGGCGTGCGTGCCCAAACGCGCTCAAACGCTTGTCGCGGCACAAGAAACTCCGCCGCTACTTTGTCGCAAAGAACTTCAACAGGGTTGGGAGCGGGTAGCAGTTGACGTAGGTCAAACCCGGCACTATTACCGGTCCATATATGGGCGAGTTCGTGAACAATCGTGAACATTTGCGCAGACTTACTGTCCGAGTTGTTCACAAACATAAATGGGGCATATTCATCCACCAACACAAATCCCCGGCATTCCTTGACCTCAATCGGACGACTGGTATTGTTCTCTACAACTCCATTAAAGACGGTGATGATGCCGTGCTCTTCTATGGCATTTGCCAACGCGGCAAGAGCATCGGTCCAAGTTCGATAGTGACTCGCCCAGTCTTCGTCTAAACCTAGAGTCTTTCGAATGTCGTTCACAATCGCCTGAACGTCTGTAATGTGCCTTGAACGGCCGACAAAAGAAGAGGGCTCAAATTCCAGATCCTTTAGATAGTTCCTTAGCCAGTCTTGTCGTTGTTGTAATAGAAGAACCGTGTCGTATACGTTTAAGCTGACTTTTGTCGTATTGCCACTAGTTCTGAAGAAAGGAATTGGTAGTCGTTCTTTAGGAGGTTCGGGTAGGAAGAGATATCCAAACGGAAGGTGTACTTTCTTAGAAAATTCTTCCAGTTGTTTCGGAGTAGGATTCTTCTCGCGAGAAATCCACTTTTCCGCGTTTGGAAGTTTTGCGAAGAATTCGTCCAAGTCGTATCCTGCCCGATCAATTGCCCAGCGGATAATTTGGGGATCTATTTGGACTTCTGATCTCATTCGACTCGATTAATCTTATAGCGTGAGGCCCCTTGGTACCTATTCGCGGAAGCCGTCAAACCCTATCCTTTCCCTAACTGCATAGATCGCCTTATCCTGCGACTCGTGATACGTCCTCACAAGCAGTTCCGCCAACAATCCCATCAAAAAGAACTGTATCGAGATCGCAAACATTACGATGCATAGGACGGGCAGCGGGGTTTCGACGAAATCGGCGTGGTATTGGGGGAGGCCGAGGCGATGGGCGAGTTTCAGGAAGACCGCGTAGGCTCCGGCCAGGATCGATGCGAGGAAAGCGAGCAAGCCGAATGTTCCGAAGACGTAGATCGGTTTGGTCTGGTACGACGCCATGAATTTTATGGTCATCAGGTCGAAGATGACCTTGATGGTGCGCGAGATGCCGTATTTCGATCTGCCCATGGTGCGGGCGTGATGTTCGACCGGGATCTCGGTCACGCGGGCGCCCGCCCAGGACGCATAGATCGGGATGAAGCGGTGCATTTCGCCGTAGAGTTTTACGTCCTGGATCACCTCGCGGCGATAGGCCTTCAAAGAGCAGCCGTAATCGTGCAGCGGAACGCCGCCGATCCATGAGATGATGCGGTTGGCTATCTGCGACGGGATCTTTCGCGAAACCAGTTTGTCCTGCCGGTTCTTTCGCCAGCCCGACACAACATCGTAGCCATCGTCCAGCTTGTCGAGAAGACGTTTGATATCGGCCGGGTCGTTTTGCAGGTCGGCATCCATCGGGATGAGAATGCTGCCGCGTGCGGCATCGATGCCGGCTGCCATTGCGGCGGTCTGGCCGTAGTTGCGACGCAGGGATATTACGCGAACTCGCGGGTCTTCCGAGGCGATCTCTTTCAGGATCGCAAGGCTCTTGTCGGTCGATCCGTCATCGACGAAGATAACTTCCGCCGACTTGCCTAGCGAATCAAGGGCGGCCTTGATCTTTTCGTACATCGGCCGCAGGTTCTCTTCCTCGTCCAGAACGGGCAGGAATAGCGAGAGTTCGGGGGCGGCGGGCTTTTTTTCGGTCGAATCCATCTTTATCAAATGCAAACCTTATAATTTAGTCCTTTCCGTCGTGAAAATACAGCGAGGCTCAAAGGCGCGAGCATCGCATACGAGGCGACGCCTTTGCAACTTGCTTCGCCCGGGAATAAACTCAGTCAACGCTGATGGAAGGAAATCTATGAAAAGACGCCAGTTTCTAACGCTCCCGCTGGTTGGAGTTCCATTTTATTTCGCCCGCGATCTGCTTGGGCAGGTTCGGGAAAAGACTTCGAATCTGAGTGTTCGGAAACCCGTTGTCGTTTCGACCTGGGACAGCGGCATTACCGCGAACAAGGCGGCCTGGCCGATACTGGAGATGAAGGGTAGTTCTCTTGATGCGGTCGAGGCGGCGGGGCGGGCGAGTGAGGACGAACCTAGCTGCTGTGTTGGGTTGCAGGCCTGGCCGGACCGGGACGGGCGAGTTACGCTGGACGCTTCGATAATGGACGGCGATGGCGGGTGCGGGGCGGTTTCGTTTTTGGAGCGGATAAAGCACCCGGTTTCGGTCGCGCGAAAGGTTATGGAGATGACGCCGCACGTCCTGCTTTCGGGGGAGGGGGCACAAGGGTTTGCGGTCGCGAATGGATTCCCGCTGGAAGAAGGCAAGCTATCCCCAGAGGCCGAGAAGGAATGGAAGAAGTGGCTGGAGAAGTCGCAGTATAAACCTGTGATGAATATCGAGAACCGATCGAACTGGCGGCCCGCTAACGCAGACGGTTCCGACATCCCGCCGCCTTACCGATTTGACGACGGTTCGTTCAATCATGACACGATGGCGACCGCCGCTCTGGATGCATCGGGCAAACTCGCCGGAATGGTGACCACCAGCGGGATGGCGTTCAAGATGCGCGGCCGCGTGGGCGATTCCCCGATAATCGGGGCGGGGATGTTCGTCGATAACGGGGCTGGGGCGGCCGTGTCGTCGGGCGTCGGCGAAGAAGTTATCCGTATCTGCGGCACGCACACCGTTGTCGAGCAGATGCGAATGGGCCGCACACCTGAACAAGCCTGCCGCGAGGCCGTCCGTCGTGTCGTCAAACGCGACACTGCGAGGGCAAGAGAGCTGCAAGTTGGGTTCCTTGCCCTTTCGAAAAAAGGCGAGATCGGCGCTTTTTCGATCGTGAAAGGGTTTACTTTTTCGGTCACAAATTCCGACTGGCCAAAGGGGAAGGTCTTCGAATCGAAGAGTTGGTTTTAGCAACGATTTGGCCACAGAGTCCACAGAGGTCACCAAGGATTTACAACAGTGCTCTGTGATCTTGGTGGCTATTTGATCTTTTCACCTGAATAAATATGAAAATGCAGGTGCTTTGAGTCCTGGTATTCACCGAGGTTGGTAAGCACGCGGGCGGCGCCGTGTTCCTTATTGACCTTGGCAGCGGCCTGTTTGATGACTTCGAAGATCTCGACCAGAAGATCGTTGTCAACCTCGAGCACTGAGGCTACGTGCCTTTTCGGAACAACGACGATGTGAACCGGCCAAAAGGGCCTCGTGTGGTGGTAGGCGAGAACTCTCTCGGTCTCGAGGACCTTTTCGACCGAGGTCTTGCCACTGAAAACCTCGTCGCAATAGAAATCTTCAGGCATTCTTTTTCGCGACCACGACGATCGACACCCCAAAAGGTAAATTGCGATTCTTCAACCAGAATCGTTCCGCTGAAAAGATCTTGCCGAAGAGGCCGTTCATGGCGGAGATGTTTATGTTGTTCTCGGATTCAGGCTTGATGCCGGTCAATTTCATAATAACGCGGCCGCCGAGGACGGGTGCAAAGAATGTAAAGTTCGCGTAGGTTGCACGCTCAACCGTGTAGCTGGCCCTTTTGATGCGTTCGACTATCTGCCTCCGTGTATAGCGTATACGGTGATTTGAGATATCATCTTGCACACCCCAAAGCCACATGAACGCCGGCACGAAGAAAAGAGAATAGCCGCCGGACTTTGTGACACGGTACATTTCCTTTAGCCCGGCGATGTCGTCGTCGAGATGTTCGATGACGTCGAGCGCCGTGGTGATATCAAAGGATCCATCCGGGTACGGCAAGGATTCAGCAAGACCTTTTTGCACGCTCAGCCCCTTCTTTCGGCAAAAATCCAGGGCCTCGTCGGAGACATCTACTCCCTCTGCCGACCCGAATTGCGACAGCATCTCGAGATTAGCTCCCGTTCCGCAGCCAACGTCCAGAATACGGAGTTCGGACCCGGGATCCTGATCAAAACTGCCGACGATCGACTGAAGAAACGTTTCCAGGATCGCCCGGCGGCCGACGAACCACCAATGCGAATCCTCAACGCGATCCATGATCGAGTAGGTGTGGTGCTGCATCTCTTGCGGTAGAGCGGTGCTCATAAGGAAAGTTTGCCACGAATTGCCTGAATCACACTAATAAATTCTCTTGTTCACTCACTCTATTCAGGCAATGCGCGAATAACTATTTGGTCTTTAGTCCGAGTAACTCGCTGGCATGCGGGCCCGGGTTATTTACAGGGTCGAGGCCATAGCTTTCGCGAAGGCGGCGTCGGATCCCCTCTTCACTTACGTAACAAGCGCTCACCTCGTCATCCCGGTCAAGTATCATCAGGTGGATGCCTTCGTGGATATAGTCATCCTTGTTGACACAGAGCATGTAATCACCTGAGATCCTATGGGCTTCAAGTTCGAGTTCATAGAGTGTTGGGTCAAAGAGGCTTAGCGGATTGATGTCGGCCTTCGAGAAGCTTTCGATCGTGCGTGCGAAATCGTAGGCATGGCGGCCTTCGTGAACAAACGTTCCTTCGCAACCTCGCTGGCCGCCGTTGTCGATGGTCTCTTCGGCTATGGCGATGTAAATCTCGCCGAGCGCTTCGCGAAGGCCGAGCCGTTCATTCTCGATCTTCTCATTCGTCGTTCCCGGATCGATCAGGCCCGTGATGCCCGAGGCGTTCAATTGGCTGACCGGCTGCACGCGGATGAGCATTTCAGAATCAAGAATATGCTCCGCTATCTCCTTCTCTAGGCCAGACCCATGGGCAAGGATCGCATCAAATGCGTCATCTATCGACCTCCGATACTTTTTCCCAACCCCTTTTTTGAATCTCATATAAAAATATACAAAGAATGAAAACAGATCAGTTCGACATCGCTCCGAGAGTATCGGAGCCAATTTTCCCTATCCGCCACTAAGCTACTCTTCCAAATCCGCACCAGCTATTGCTATTGTGCCAGATTATTTCAACATCTTCGGCGCGCATTTCTTTCCACCACTGCTCGAATTCATCCTTCGAAATATAAAAGGCAGTGGGAGCGACCAGGTGATCGAAAACGATGTTGTGCTGTTCGCGCCAGCCGAATGTACCGAGATGGTTTAGGTAATCATTATAGAAAAGCTTTTTTGCGACCCCTTTTGCAGCAACGTTCGCCGGTCGATAAACCAGCTTGGTCGTCAAAAAAAGCGAGAGCGTCGGCAGTTTTGAAAGCTGATATAGCATCGGGTGGGACATCTTCGACGTAAATCCTTCGCGGATCGGGTTAACGTACTTTGTGATCCATTCATTGTTTTCAGCACCATAAACCCATGCCGAGACGTACCCGCCCTTCCGAACTTTTGACGAGACGGAGAAGAACGCTTTCTTGGGGTCGGGGGTATGATGCAGCACGCCGACGCTGAATGCGTAGTCAAAGGCCTTTTTTAACGGCAGCCTGAAAATATCGCATTGAATGACATGGGCGTTCGGCAGTTGGCGTGTTAATGCAAATGCCGATTCGACGCCCTCACCAAGGTCGATGCCGACCACTTCTTTTGCCCCCCATTCGGCCGCAAGTTTCGTGTGCCGTCCCTTTCCGCAGCCGCCTTCAAGCACGATCTTGCCGTCGAAAAACTCAGGTTTCACTGGTTGGAGCCAGCCTAGAAACTGCTCGTTGTATTTTGGGTCTTCCTGCGTAAAATGGGTCCACTGCCAGCCAAAATTCTCTGCCGTCTCGGCTTTGTCTGCCTCGATCTTGTCCAGATCAGCAAATCGCGGAACTCCCCGCACCACCCGATATTCACGGGAGCATTTCTTGCACGTTAGTACGCCATCGATGATCTCTTTTCCTTCATATTTGCTCGCGTATGCCAGCAAAATGTCCCCGCCACACATAGGGCAGGCGAGCAGGTGCAATAACTTCTCTTTCATAAAAGATCAGCCTCGGATAAACACTCATCTTGCGATCCGAGGGCTGCGAGAAAATCTCGACTGTCTGGAACTAATCTATCTGTCTCTTGAATTCCTCAAACTCTTTGTACGGAAACGGCTGTCGCCAATTGAATTCGAACTCATCCGTTTCTCGGTCCTCATAAAGCTGGCGGAAAGTTTCAGCAAATGCTGAAATCGCATCTTGGGCGGACCCGGTGTGCGAATACACAAGCTCGCGCTTGCTAACCTCGCGTTCATCGGTCGGGTATTGATATATTTCGATGGTGAGCTCATCCCCGCTACGGATGAAACGAAAATCAAACTCTTCCGGATCGCGATTCCATTTAAGCAAATAATCTTTTGAGCTGCCGCTATTCGAGGCAATGGCCGTCAAGATCCGCATCAGGTCGGCCAAGGCGGTCTTGTGCGGAGTATGAGCGGTGGTCGTGTGAAATTCGTTCACCCCATCTTTAAAGCCGATGGACATCCATCCGCATTGCGGGCTGTTAAAGCTGATCTCAAGCATCGCAAGTAAATCGTAAATCGTAAATTGTCAATAGTAAATCGCTGACGGGCCTGGGCTCCTTTTTTTTACTATTCGCTGTTTACGGTCTACTATTCACTTAATGCGGCAATATCACGATCTGTTACGGCATATATTGGAAAGCGGGACTAGGCACGAGGACCGGACAGGCGTCGGGACCATATCGGCGTTTGGTTATCAAACTCACTTTGATCTTCGCAAAGGGTTTCCGATCGTAACTACGAAGCGTGTCCCGTTTCGTTGGGTGGCGGAAGAACTGTTCTGGTTCTTGAGCGGTTCAACGGATGAGGCCGAGCTGCGGGCACGCGGTGTGGATATCTGGCAAGAATGGGCAACCGCGGAGCAGACGGCAAGGTTTGGTAGAAAAGTTGGCGACCTTGGGCCGGTTTACGGCTATTTGTGGCGTTCGTTCGGCGGTGATTATCCGCAAATGAACGGCGTCGATCAGATCGCGAGGCTGATCCGCGAGATAGAAAAGAATCCCAATTCACGACGTCTGATCGTTACGGGCTGGGACCCGCGGGTATGTGACGAGGTCGCACTTCCGCCGTGCCACACGCTTTTTCAGTTCAAGGTGGAAGGCGAAAAGACACTCCATTGCCAGCTGTATCAGCGGTCCGCTGACGCATTTCTCGGCGTGCCGTTCAACATATCAAGCTACGCTCTCTTAACACACCTGATCGCTTATGTTTGCGAACTTGAACCCGGGATCTTCATTCATACTTTCGGTGATCTGCACATCTATTCCAACCACCTCGATCAAGTAAGAGAACTGCTGGAACGCGAGCCGTATGAACTTCCAACGCTAGCATTTGAAAACGCGCACGGACTAAAAGGATTTCAGGGACTGCTGAATTTCAAGTTCGAAAACTTGAGGTTGGAGAATTATCGATCCCATGGCAAGATCGCCGCACCGGTAGCGGTTTGAGGAAACGATCCTTTGGGTGACGGCCCCATGGGCCTGCTTAAGGATCACGGCTCGTGCTGAAAGTTCCGCCGCAGTATTCTTACTTATACGATCTGCCGGAAGCCGAAAGCTCCTTATTTCTTTACGATAAAGTACTCGATCCTTCGATTAAGGAACCTTCCCTGTTCGGTACTATTGTCGAATCGGGGTCGTTTCGAACCATATCCTCTGGTTTGAAGAGCCTCCGACCGAACGCCAAATGTGACCAGCTTGTCCTTTACAGCCTTTGCTCGATTTTCAGATAGAGGTTGGTTTGTAGCATCGCTGCCGACATTGTCTGTATGGCCGCTCACTTCCAGTACCACGTCGTGGGGCAGCCGCTTAATGAAGCCGGCGCCTTTTTGCAGGGCGGCGAGGCGTTCATCGGGAATGTTAGAACTTCCAGTTTCGAAATTGATGATCAAGATGTTCAAGGCTCGCACAAGGTCTTCGACGGTGAACGGATCGGGTAACGCATCGAGGGCTCGATTGTAGCACCGCTCTGCTTTATCGAATTCTCCCGGACTAAAGCTCTCACAGTTCTCTCCCGGCTGCACTTCCACCTGTGTGCAACGAGCGGTGATCGGTTCCGGAGTTTCGCCCCCTCGTCCGTTGACTATCTCTTCGCGGCAGTTGAAATTGGGATGGACAATCGATATGCGTCGCTGTCCCGGCTTGAGGTTGGTAAGGCGAAACGAGCCGTCCTCGCGTGTCGTTCCCCATTGTTCGTTATCGACTCGGATCTTGCTGCCTGGCGGCGCGTTCCTTACGGTTACTTCAAACTGGCTTTCACGCAGGACGAAAAAGTAAACGAACATCAACACGATTATCGCGAATGCGAGCATCGCCAGTATCCCGGCCAGGGCCCAGACCCACCCAGGAATACCCCCTTTGGCAGCCTGTTCACGTTTTTCTTGTTCGGCTTTTTCCGTAGGTGTCGGGGGGAGATTCTGGTACTTTGCACGCTCCGCTTCGGGAAGCCGGAAGTACGGGGTGGTCTTTTCGTATCCACCCGCGGGCGCCCCGAAGTCCTCCGGCGACGAACCAATATCGCCGGGATTAACATTCACATTCGCCGCCGTCATTCCCCAATCAGGCGATTGAGGGACATTCGGCTTCGAACCCGGATACATCGTCTTGCCAAAGTCCTGGTTCTCGGTATCAATAGGCTTAATGTTGGTTACGGTCTTGCCCCAATCGTCGCCTGCAGGCTGTCGAGGAATGTTGTAGTTTGTCTTGTCCCAGTCGGCGGGCGCGTCATCCTTCTGGCCAAACCCGATATTAGGTGTGGTTTTTGAGAAATCGTCAGGGGGCGGTGGCCCGGGAAACTTGTTATCGTCGCTCACTTTCGTCCTGTTCCCTCACGGGATCGAGCCCGACCGATGCAGGTGCTTCATAGTACCATAGAAAAGATGCGGCTCGCAGGATCAATTACCGGGACCCCGAGGTGGAGTGGCCTGACTATTTTATGTTGGGTGGTTGAGCGTTCTTCGTGCGGATCTTTATTCCGTCGTCTGCGATCACAAACACGCGTCGGGCATCATAGGACGACGTGTTGACCGGAAAATATGAGAGCAAATATCTGTTTCGACGCAATTCGTCGCATATGGCCTTGGCGGCAGCCTGCGCATCTTCCAGCGGGAAAATGGCTCCCCCCGTTCCTTCCGTCAACAAATTGATAACCGCTCCGGCCTTTGGCTTATCACGGCGAAAGGCGCCGCCAGTCCGATCAGGGACCTGTAATGCATAGACCGTGATGTTGTAGTTCTGAAGGTCTGCCAAAACTCGGTCAAAGGATGCATTACTTCCGCGGTCGAGTCCATCCCCGATCAGAACGACCGCTGTCTTCCGGGTTCCCGGAATGAGGGGTATCAAAACCTCATTCACCGCAGCGTCAATGGCATCAAAAAGATAAGGATTCCCCTTTTTTCTAAACATCGAGAGTGACTTTTCGACCTTGGCTGCGTCGTCTGTCCACTCCTGTATGATCTCAGGCTTTTCATCGTAGGCGATCACGAACAGTTCATCACCATCATAGATCTCATAAACAAACTCCATGGCCGCCTTCTTTAGGCGTTCAATATCGGTGGGCAGAGTTTGCGAGTTGTCGACGAGCAGAACGATCTTCGAAGGTGATGGGTCAAAAGAAAATGCACGTATCTTCTGCTCGATCCCGTTTTCGTATAGGTAGAGATTCTCAGCCCTGAGAGGCTCGTTCTTTTTGTCAGTGCGCCAAGCAGTCACGCTTAATACGTGACCTTCTGTGTCCGTGCTGCGGACGTTTCGCCTGGATTGCGCTGACAGTTCGGCGAATGTGGCCGCGACAAGCACAACTGAAAATATAACCTTTAACAAAGAGGGACTCATTAGAAATTAGTCTGTGTTCACCCCCTCTTTTGGCTTAGAGGCAGGTACGTCGTTTTTCTCCTTTGATGCCGTCGCTTTGGAAGGGGTTGATTCGTTTCCAGCACTTTTTTCGCTAGGATTCTCGCCTGACTTGCCGTTCTTAGCTGAGTAATCGGTTACGTACCAGCCCGCACCTTTGAATTGAAATCCCGAAAGCGAGATCTTCTTTTCAAGTTCGCCGCCACATTTTTCGCATACTCGAAGTGGTTCGTCCGTGATCGACTGACGCTTCTCGATATGCCCGCCGCATTTCGTGCACTGATATTCGTAGATCGGCATAATTTACCGGCCCTGCAAGACCAAAAGTGAATCCATCCTATTAGGGGTATCGAAAGTAAACTGTCGAAACACCTTTTGTGTTAATGATATTTCAAATAATAGGGGAATATGGAAAAAATCGTCAATTTGGCTCTCCTGGCATTGGCTAGCATCATGATCTCGGGAGGCCAAGTATTTTCACAGGTCACGGCAAAATTGGAGTCGGTTCAGGCACTTGAGATCGAGAAATTCATTGGAAAATGGTACGAGATCGGGAAGTATCCAAACAGATTTCAAAAACAATGCGTTGGTAACACCACCGCCACCTATTCTCTGAAATCAAACGGCCGCATCGAGGTTCTTAACGAATGCTTAAAACAAGATGGTACCAGGGAGAGTGCCAGAGGAGAGGCCAAGATCACCGACAAATTGAATCGATCGAAGCTTAAGGTGCGATTCGCCCCGGGAGCTTTGTCCTTCCTCCCCTTCGTATGGGCCGATTATTGGGTAGTAGGCCTCGGTCCTAACTACGAGTATGCACTTATCGGCGAACCCAAACGACGATACTTCTGGATCTTGAGTCGGGCCCCGGAAATGAGCGATGGCCAATATCGGGATCTTCTAAATAGGGCTCAGGCTTTGGGGTTCGATCCGTCAAGAGTTGAGAGAACTCCGCAAAGTACAAGCTCCACTATGACAAAGGCCATTGAGGACTAAGCCTCGTTTCCCGGCTTCCGACTTGTTCGAATTTACTCCCCAAAATTACGGCAAACGGGTATTTACCGATCCGTGTGGTGTTCGAAGGTTATACAGCAGCGGGGCTCCCAGCGGCGGCCTCGCTCTCATATTCGACGAGGAACCTTTCTGCGTCAATAGCGGCCATGCAGCCGGTTCCAGCGGCCGTAACCGCCTGCCGATAATAGGAGTCCTGGGCGTCTCCGCAGGCAAATACCCCGGCGATGTTAGTTCGCATTGTTTTGCCTTCAGTTAGGATATAGCCGACCGCGTCCATTTCAAGCTTACCGCGAAAGAGATCCGTATTCGGCTTATGTCCTATGGCCACAAAAACACCTCGTGTCTCAAAGTCGGTTTCTTCATTCGTCGAATTGTTAAAAAGCCTTACACTCTCGACCCCATTTTCTTTGGTGCCGCAGATCTCACGAACTTCTGTGTTCCAAAGGACATTGATCTTTTCATGTGAGAGTACTCGCTCCTGCATAATTTTTGACGCCCGAAACTCATCACGCCGATGAACGATCGTCACTCGCGAAGCGAAACGCGTCAGAAACAAAGCCTCCTCCATCGCAGTATCGCCTCCGCCCACAACAACTATCGGGACATCCTTGAAGAAGAAACCATCACACGTCGCGCAAGCAGAAACGCCATTGCCGCCAAAACCTTCGGGCACCGGAGCTTCGCCCGGAACACCGAGCCATTTAGCTGAAGCCCCTGTTGAGACGATAAGCGTATCAGCCTTGATTACTCTCGAGACCGCCTCACTATCTTCGCTTTCCTTTGCAAATAATGTGAAAGGCCTCACCGAAAGATCGACCTCGGTTATCCAAATGTTCAAAAACTCCGTACCAAATCGCTCCGCCTGCCGACGAAATTCGTCCATCAAGGCAGGGCCCATTATCCCTTCGGAAAACCCCGGGTAATTCTCGACGTCAGTAGTTATCGTCAGCTGCCCTCCAGGCTGGGGCCCGTCAATTACTAACGGGGCGAGCTGCGCCCGGGAAGAATAAATAGCGGCCGTCAGTCCAGCGGGCCCAGAGCCGAGGATAACTACTTTGCGCTCAATCGTTTGTTTTTCCATTGAAGTTCACCGAGACGGCGCCACCCATCGTTTGAAATTCGAGCTTTCGATATAGTATAACTATCCGGCGCTTACTTAGTCGAGGCGTACGCAGGCCAGCAGTTCGATGGCCGCGACAGTCTGATAATCATTCGTTCCATAATTTTGACCCGATAACTTTAGCCTGTTGTAAAGTGTTCGTGGTAAACTATTTCGACCGACCGGCAGAGCATATTGTGAGCACGAATGTTGACGTCTATGCAGCCTCAGTTTGAGGAGAAAAGGTTTGCCCTTCGAATGGCCTTGCGGCTCCCGATCGTTGTTTCAGGGAGGTCGGACGACGGCGCAGCGTGGAGCGAGCCGACCGAAACCGATGACATTTCGACGCTTGGTGCGCTGTTTCAGCTAAACCAGCGGATCGAGCCTGGCGACAGCCTGTATATTCGCTCACATAGGCCGGACGGCGTCCCTGTCGAAGTGAAAGCTCAGGTTGTTCGCGTTGCACCTGCAACGCACGGCACATCGCGCGTAGGTGTTTCCATCATTGAGCAAAAGGAGAACTGGCTGAGGCTTTTCGTCGCCTGGATAGCGGACGATAATGTTTCAGAAGGTATAGAGGAGTGATCTTTGGGGGCGGGTCGAGGATCGGCCGCATTAGCTATAACTCTTGGATCAACGTTCTGACAGGCAGGAGGCCTGTCATAGTTTTTTATGGCTAACTACGAAACCATAAGCATTGAAAAGGAAGACCGGGTAGCAATATTGACCATAAACCGGCCTGAAAAGCTTAATGCTCTCAACACCAGTGTCCATCGAGAAGGGGTGGCCGCGCTGGACGAGCTTAGAAACGACACTGAGGTTAGAGTGGTCGTTCTGACCGGTTCTGGAGAAAAGTCCTTTATTGCAGGCGCTGACATTTCCGAGTTCGAAGGGAAAACGCCGGTAACACAGCGGGACGTGTTTCAGGAGAGAACCCTTTTTAATAGTATCGATACCTTTCCAAAACCGGTGATCGCGATGGTCAATGGGTTTTGCCTTGGGGGCGGAAATGAACTTGCTCTTGCTTGCGATCTTCGCGTTTGCAGTGAATCAGCCCGTTTCTCCCAGCCTGAGATCAACCTGGGGATCATCCCGGGTGGTGGCGGCACCCAGCGGCTTACGCGTTTGATAGGAGAGGGCCGGTCAATGGAGATGGTGCTTACGGGCGGGATGATTGACGCAGAGACAGCGCATAGATTCGGGCTGGTTAACCATGTTTTTCCTGCTGAGGAGTTGCGCCAAAAGACCTTAGAACTTGCTTCGATCATTGCCGAAAAGGCGCCGATCGCCCTCCAACTAGCTAAAGAAGCCGTAAAATTTGCTTCAAGGTCGAATCTCGACGAGGGACTTCGGCGTGAGGTTGATCTTTTTGCGTTATGTTTTTCGACCGAGGACAAGACGGAAGGCGTTTCGGCCTTTCTCGAGAAAAGAAAACCGGAATTCAAGGGTAAGTAAGAAGCTTTGCTTGACGCTCCTCGGTCTTTTCGCTAAATTCAGTGATTGCCGCCATCAACGGCAAATCTCTTTAGGGGACGTAGCTCAGCTGGGAGAGCGCTGCAATGGCATTGCAGAGGTCAGGGGTTCGATCCCCCTCGTCTCCACCAATCCCGCCCTTCTTAGTTGATATCAATCTTTCATTCCCTAAAACATTCGGATCCTCTGTTCTAACAAGAAAGGTCGGCGGACGTTTACTTTTTTCGAAACAAGGTTATAAACTTTAGGTTCACCCGACACGGCCAGGAAACCTGGGAGATAGGCAAAGTATCGAAGGAACTCCTGTGTTCTTATTTGGTTGATCAATTCCGTCAATTGATGGGATCGGCCGCTTAGCCGCCGGCAATAATTCTTGATAATGAAATTTAGTGGATCTCGGCTCTGGCCGTGACCGATCAGGATCTTTCTGGCAGAAAAATGCCAAATGATTATGGCAAAATTACGCGTTTCGTGCCGTCTATTCGATAAGTGATGGATTGACGATCGAGCGGTGTCAAGGATGGCATGACGGGTGCTTGTAGCCGGTAGAAAGCCAGGCGGCCACCAGATGATCGTTCACTATTACTTCGTTCGAGTCTTTGGTTTTTGCTCGTCGTAGCATCGACATTCAGATCTTTATTTGTAAAGTTTTATTCTCTGGTTTCGCCGGTTATGCGGAATTGAACATCCAATAGCGCTTTATCGGGAGGTAGTCAGATTAGTGGATAACTTGAAGGCCGATTCAGGAATTGCCCGACGGACTGAGGAGATAGGTGTGCCCGGTCGTGCAGCTGAGCTTCGGATAAATGATGTGATCGGAACAGCTTACGAAAATCTTGGACTGGAGAAGATCGAGCCCGTAAAAAGCATGCCGGCAAGGATCGGCGTTGGCGGGTTGCCCGCTGTATTACTCAGCAAGATAAGGCCGTTTTTGAAACATACCCAGCTGTATAAGGATGAGTACCTGTTTCAACAAGATGATCGCGTTGAGTTCATTTATTTTCCTGAGACCGCGGTTATCTCGGAATTTCAAATGCTTGAAGACGGGCGAACGATCGAGGTCGCAGTAACCGGTGCCGAAGGAGCTGTCGGCATTTCCTCTGTTTGGAGCACATCAACGGCGGTCAATTGTGCCCAAGTTTGCGTCGGGGGCGATGCCTACAAGATAGAGACTGAATTGCTCGAGCGAGAATTGACCTACACTAGGCCTCTTCAGCGGTGGCTTCATGATCAGATAAACAGCTACATCAAGCAGATCTCGCAGAAGGTTATCTGCAACACGCATCATGCGGTTGAGGAACGCTTCTGTACGTGGCTTCTTATGCTGCAGGACCGAAGTAAGAAGAACAAGTTCAATCTGACTCAGGAATACATTGCAGGTGTCCTTGGAGTCTATCGCCCGAGCGTTACTTGTATGGCAAAGTCTCTTCGCGAGAAGAGCGCTATCGACTATGTGCGAGGCCAGATCTTCATAACAGATCGGCAAAAACTAAAGAAGATGGCTTGTGATTGCTATACCGAGGTCTCGATCGGCCGGAGGTACTGATCACGGTCCGATCCATGAACGGACTAGAAAATATTGCCCACCCCCCAAAGGGCCGGCGTCATGAGTGATCATGACCCGGCCTTATTAGTTTTCCAGCGAAAAACAGGCAATTGACAAGCTTTGTAGATGTGGGTCAGACCTTGTTTCGATAGGTCGCGGCATGAAGAGGGTCGCGGCTAGGAAAATGCAGCAAAATACCCGCAATTCCCAAGCCGATCCAAAAGAAGAAATACTGATAATCGAACGCAAACGCAAGCGCCAGGCCGAAAAGGGACGCCGCTTCACATAGCGCAAGGGCGATAATAAGGCCCGTCTGTACCTGGGTCGGGTCTTGCGCCTCGACGGCACGCTCGTTAAGCCGGCGTTTGAACGCAAACGAAAAAAGTACTGCCGTGACGGCGGCAACGGCAAACGCAATGATGACGGCGCTCGTGCTGCCCGTATCGCGGCCGCCTGGGCCGAGCAGAGGCTGACTGAACTCAAAATTGAACAAGCCAGGCCGGGTCGCAAATACTATCGCAACAAAAATGCCCTGGGTCATCAGGATCGCGGCCCAGATGATCAGCATACTTCGATGGCGGGTTTCGATGGTCGGGCTCGACACAGAGAAAGGATAGATTATAAAGGCAAACCGACAAAGCGGGGCGCAGAAATATCTAGTCCTCTGACTCGATCTCCTCTTCGAGAAGCTGGCGGCGATAGAGTTCGGCATACTCGCCGTCGAAAGCGAGCAATTCGTCGTGAGTACCTCGTTCGATGATACGGCCGCGGTCAAGAACACAAATGAGGTCGGCGTCGCGGATGGTCGAGACGCGATGCGAGACTACGAGCGTCGTACGCCCCGCTCGGACGCTGCGAAGGTTCTGAAGTATCTTTTCCTCGGTAAAGGTATCGACCGCGCTGAGTGAGTCATCGAGAATAAGGATTCGCGGGTCGCGCATCACCGCACGAGCGATCGCGGTTCGTTGTTTTTGGCCTCCGGAAAGCGTAATGCCTCGTTCGCCGACAAGCTGCTCGTACTTGTCTGGGAACGACCTGATGTCGTCAGCAAGTCCCGCGATCTCGGCGGCTTTCTCGACCGAAATAGTTCCCTCGCGACTTTGGAGCGACGGCAAATGATCTGTCAAGGAAGAACGCGCATCATCGCTACTATTTTCTTTGCCAATGATCGAACCTTTGGCGTTGCGGCCCCTAACAAAAGCAGGATCTACTCCAAAAGCGATGTTGGCAGCTAGCGTGTTGCTGAAAAGGAAAGTCTCCTGCGGGACAAAGCCGATGGAGCGGCGAAGTTGCTCGACAGGATAGTCTCTTACAGGCACGCCATCGATAAGTATTGTGCCATCCGGAGCGTCCATCATCCTCGGGACAAGATTCATCAAGGTTGATTTGCCGCTCCCGGTGCGGCCGACAAATGCGACCGTCTGCCCAGGCTCAATGGTTAAGTCGATATTTTCCAGAACGGGTTTTCCGTTGTACGCGAAGGTCAAATCGCGAAATTGGATGCCGCCCCTGATGGGGGACCGCGGCCGTGCGGCGGACGTATCTTTGATAGTCGGTTCGGTCTCAAGTATCGCGTTGAACCGCTTTAAGCTTGCAGTACCTCGCTGGTAGAGATTTACTACGTACCCGAGGGCTATCAGGTACCAGATCATCCTCTGTAAATACAATATGAACGACGCAAAGTTTCCGGCCGTGATCTCGCCGCGTACCGCCATTGGCACGCCGACCGCGACGATTATCACGAAACCGAGGCCTATGAAAAAGAAAAGAAGCGGGCGCATTGCGGCCGCGAACCTTACGAGGCGTATGTTTCGGTCAGCATATTCGCGGTTAAGATCTTGAAATTCCTCGATCTCAGATCCTTCCTGTGCATATGCGCGGACGACGCGCACTCCGGAAAGATTCTCCTGTGTGCGGGCGGTGATCGCGGAAAAAAATTCCTGGATCTTTTCGAACCGTCGGTGGATCTGATCTCCGAGGAATTTTACGGTCAATGACACGAGCGGCAGAGGTATAAGGAGCAGCAGTGTAAGTTTGACCGAGATACTGAGCAGAATAGGCAGCACGATGCAAAGGGCAAAGATGGCCTGAAAGCTGTATAGGATCATCGGGCCGACAATGTTTCGGACTGCTGAAAGGTCGTTCGTCGCTCGTGCCATCAGGTCACCGACCCGATTGTTATAAAAAAACTCAGCGGGCTGGTGGACGAGGCCGGCGTAGAAGGCTTCGCGCATGTCGAACTCAATATGACGCGAAGTGTTTATCAAAATGCGACGCTGGAGGAAGAGAAAGATGCCGCTCATCAGGTTAACGCCGAGGATGACAAGCGGGTAATAGATGATCTTCTCCCACGTTATGCCTTCGTATAGATCGTCAACTGCCCGGCCCACGAGATACGGCACGGTCAGGCCGAATACCAGCCCCGCCGCGATGCACGAGATGCCGACCGCCATTCGCCAACGGTATGGTCTGATAAAACGTAAGAATTTGCGGATCGGTGAAGCCATTGTTTGTTTCGGCTGCGGTTCAGATAAAGCCTTAGGTACTCAGCGATCTGCTATTAGCCGCACTTCCATCAAAATTTCGTATAAGTCGAGATCGCGGTCGCGATCTGCTTGTTTTCGCCGTTTACAACGTCAGCCGAAACAGTGAGTATGCGTTTTCCGGCGCGGACAACCTTGGCCGTGCAAACGAGCTTGCCTTCGAAATGCGGGCGGAGGTAGTGGACGGTCAGGTCCACGGTCGTCGCCTTTTCGTCTGGGGCCAGTCGCGTGATCACCGCAAATGCCATGGCGGTGTCGATCAGCGTCGCCGTTACACCCCCGTGAAGAACACCGTGCGGCTGCCGAAGGTCATCGCGCATGTCGATCTTAATGACAGATTCGTTATGCCGAAGATCGATGAGGCGCATTCCCATCAACTGTGCGAATGGCAGGCCATGCAGCGTATCTTCGGCCAATTTTCTATGCTCCGCTGTCAGTTTGGGCAGATTCGTCATATCAGCGTTTGCCGGCGAGTTCTAAGTAGCCGAGCTTTTTGAATCCAACAGGAACTTCGAAAAGTTTAGTATCGGGCTCTAGCGAAAGGTTCGCGATCTCGACGGTAAACGCCAGTGTCCGCTCACCGTTTAAAAGCGAGAAGAATTCTTGCTTTACGGGTAGTTCGATCGCCGGGTCATAATGAAGGATGATCTCGCTATTCTCGCTGCCATCAATTCGCGTACGGTAACGAATTATCCCCTCATCACGCCCGATCTCTTCATATTCGGTGTAAGGGCTTCTGAGCAAAAGCTCGCGGGCTGTCTCGCTGAACGACCCAGGCTGGCTGGTCGGCCTTGGTCTTTCGGCATAGGCACTTTGCCGGTGATCTATCAGGTACTCCTTGTCCGTTACAAGGATCGTCCGATGATCTTTCGTGTCAAGATCGAGATCTAGCCGGCTCCACTGCCCTTTCATCGCAAGGCGCTTACGACGGACGACGTTTCCCGCCGTCTCGATGATATCGCACTGGAAATTCTCCGGCTCTCTTGTCTTGAATGGTGCCTTTTCTTTTGGTGCCTGGACTTTAGAGACAGATAAATTTCCGTTCGAATCGGTCCAGCGGCATCCAGCAAGAGTGGCCAGGATCGCGGCCAGAAGGACCAGATAACTGGCGGGATTTGACAAAAACATCTAGGTTATTCGAAGTTTATCATATCGATGTCCAGGGATGGCAAAAGCACGAACCTTTTACGGTGGCAGGCGGTTTATTTGACGGCTGCGGCCGCCGTTCTGCCGGTCTCGCCGCTTTTGTATTTACAGGGGCTCCATACCCGGCGAAAGGTCGGGCTTCTACCGGAAGCGGCCGGGGAAAAAACAGGTATTGTTGGCCAAGGTGAAAGTTACTCGCGACTGCTTGTATTAGGCGAATCGACGGTTGCAGGCCTCGGGGCACGGACGCATAAGGAGGCTCTTGCGGGCCAATTCGCCGCGAGGCTTGCTGATCGAATCGGGCAACGGGTCGAGTGGACCGTCGTTGGCCGAAACGGCGTTACCGCTCGAAGAACGATCGACGAACTGCTTCCGCTTGTACCCGGCAAGGGGTATGATCACATCCTTCTCGGCATAGGCGGTAATGACGTTATGAAATTGAGCAGCCCGAAAAAATGGCGGCGAGACATGATCGAATTACTCGGCTTATTGCGAGGCGATAATCCGAATGCCGTTATCTTCATATCCAATTGCCCGATGATAGTTTACTCGCCCGTGATCCCAAATCCGATCAAGTTCCTGCTCTGGGAACTCTCTAAGATGCACGATGCCAATATTCGCGAATTTACCGCCGAAATGGAACGCGTTCACTACTACCCCCAGCCGGCGGATGTTGCGCTCGAGGGGTTCTTCGCAGATGGGATCCATCCGTCCGAACAGGGCTACTCAGATTGGGCAGAGGCGATGATGCGGTACTTTGACGCAAAGCATAGATGGTAGCACCTTCCGCAGTCATCGATGACCTCGGCGAGCTTCTCGACAAACATGCCGAGTGGCTGATCGTCGATGGCGATGGAAGGACGTTCCCGGTCGAACGAAGCGAGATAGAGATCGAGGCCGGGCCGCAATGCATGAGTCTGGGTACTGTCGGCGACCGGGGGTTTCGTTCACGTCGGATCGTTGACTTCGCGTCGGAAGGCTGCGATGTGAACGTGCGGCTTGCGACGCCTTTTGGAGGCGATCCTGACCAGATCCGGCTTGTGCCGCGTACATCGGCGGCGAAATTGGCCGCGAATATCGAACTGGCCCGGCTGGAGCGTGCGAAAGCATTGGCATCTTTGATAACGCGAGATGATCCGAACGTGAAGATCGTACGCATCGGGCTCAACAGAGGGAGCGGCCGATTTGCCGAGATAATAGCGGAAAACCGTGATGTGGGGAGATTCTGCCTATTTTCAGATTTAGCGGGAGGCGCGACGGCAGAAGTAGTTCTTGCGACTTCCATTCTCTGGTTTGAACGCCTGCGAACTCATTCGAAAAAGCCGATTCGTGAGCTGCATATCGTTTCCGAAAAGCGTTCCTCGGCAAACCTTCAAAAACTGCACGCTCTGCTAAAACCTCCCATCCGAAGATCGATAAGGGTATTCGAACTTGGCCCGATCGGCGGCGGCGAACAAATTAAGCCAAGAGCCGAACTGGCCGTCAATCGCTTGTGGCGTGAAAAACCGAAGAAGCTAAAGCTTCCGGACGAGATAGGACTGAGCGAGACCGCACGGAAACTTATCGAACTTTCACCCGAAGTGATCGATGTAATGCACTCTCGCCATGGCGAAACTTTGCGGTTCAATGGTTTGGCATTTGCAAGAGTAAGGCAGATTTCGGGAACGGAAAGGGCCTGGTTCGGGATCGAACGGACAAAGAGGCCATTAACATCAGATACGTGGGCCGACCTCAAGCGGCTGATCGGCGATCTCGAAAACTACCGCAGCCGCAGTTCTGCATCAAGACGCCATGAATTTTATCGACAATCGCCTGAATCGTGGCTTGAATCGATACTCCGGCGCAACATAAAGCTGCTAGATCCCAATCTCGTTCTGGCCCCTATCTATAATCAGTTCCGCACCGCTGCAGCGGACAAGATCGACCTCCTCGCACTGCGCCGCGATGGCCGTTTGGTCGTCATCGAAATAAAGGCTTCACCAGACCGCGAAACACCATTTCAGGCCGCTGATTACTGGAGAAAAATAGAACATTTTCGACGACAGGGCGAGCTGAAGCGGGCTCGCGTTTTTGAGGATCTTGAAATTGCCGATAAGCCTGCTTTGGTTTATGCCGTCGCCCCGGCGCTCAGCTTTCATCGCGACTTCGAACACTTCGCACGGATGCTCACACCTGAGATCGAATTGTGGCGTTTCGAGCTGCACGAGAATTGGCGAGAGGAGATCAAGGTAATTGCGCGGCGGAATTACACTGAGTGAGATGAAAATTTGGGTTATCGGCAATGCGGTACAAGTCGCCAGATGGCAACTGAGACTCATTTATTCGATCTCTGTCCGCCAATGAATTTATAGCCTACACCTCTGACGGTCCGAACGATCTGCGGGTCGTTCGGCTTGTCTTCGAGGTATTTTCTCAATCGAACAATGAAATTATCGATCGCCCGCGTGTCGGTGTCTTCCTGTAGTCCCCAGACGTCTTCGAGAATTGTGCTGCGCGAGACGGTTTGACCCTGGTGCTCGATCAGATAACGGAGAAGTTTTATCTCCATCATTGTGAGATGAATGATCTCTGTTTCGGAACGCAATTCGAGATTGGCAAAATCGATGGTTTTTCCGTTTATTTCGAATATATCGCCCAGACGCTCCGACGTCGTTTCGCGGCGCGACCATTCGCGGCGGCGAAGCAGACCATTCAGGCGAGCCAAGAAGATATTTAGGTCGAACGGCTTCGGAAGATAGTCATCTGCTCCGGCAGCAAACCCCTTAAGAACATCTTCCGGACGCCCTCGAGCTGTGAGCATCAGGATCGGAACGTAATTCCCATTCTCACGCAAAGTGCGCGCGACCTCGAAACCGTCAATTGCTGGCAGCATCACGTCGAGCACAACGGCATCGAAACCGCCTTGCTCGGCGAGCAGCAGCCCGGATTCACCATCGGCGGCTATCTCCGCCTCGTGTCCTTCAGCCTCAATGTTAAACCTCAGGCCGTCAGCAATGTGTCCCTCATCTTCAACGATCAGGATCTTCATAGTACATTCATACTTCTCACGCCAGCGGCAGTTGGACCACGAAAGTGCTTCCCTTTCCCTCGCCGCGGCTTTGGGCAGAAACGCGGCCACCATGACGTTGAGTAATGGAACGCACGAGGTAAAGGCCCAGACCGGTGCCCGGAGTCTTGCCCATCGAACTATTTGAAACGCGATAAAAGCGCTTGAAAATACGCTTCAGGTCGCTCGATGGGATGCCGATCCCGTTGTCTTTGATGAAGATCTCGGCTTGATTGTTTAGAGCTGATCGCTTTATCCTCACCAACACTTTCGGCTCCCCAGTCGAGTATTTCACGGCATTGTCCAAAAGGTTGGTAAAAGCCGTGGTCAGCTCGGCCTCGTCGCCGACCACGTTCATCGGAGAGCCGGGTTCCGTGAATCGTATTACAGTCGGATCGAGATTGCGCTGGGCCCTGACGGTCGCGATACATTGTTTCAGAAGTTCCGCGAGGCTGATCTCGGTGTTTGCGGGCCGCGGGAGCCTTTCTTTCAGGCCGCTGGCTTTTAACACTTGTTCGACGGTGTTTAAGAGCCGGTCGCTGTCGGCCAGCATCACATCCAGAAACTCGCGCTGCTTTTCGGGCGAGACCTCGCGCGTTTTAAGCGTTTCGAGATAAAGCTTTATCGAGGCGATGGGCGTTTTCAGCTCGTGCGTGACGGCATTGATAAATGCGTCATGCTGCTCGTTTCGACGTATCTCGCGAACGAGGAAGATCGTGTTCAGGATCAGGCCCGTAATTATCAAAGCGAAAAAGATAACACCGAGAACAAGGATAACGACCTCTCTCAGGTTCAGCAGGATCCATCCTACGTTGAGCGCAACGGCGAGGATGCTGAGGCCGATACCGAGGACAAGAAAGAAAATGGCCGTCTTCTTCCGCCGCATGAGTCTTAAAGTATTGGCTGGAACGAAAAAAGGCAAAGGTAAACTCGATTACCCTTGCCCTTACGATCTTGAAAGCAGGTTCAGTCCCTAGGCGACGTCGCGGACAGGCACCAGATCTACCGCCTCCACCGATTCCTCGGATTCAACCTTTTGTATGTAATAGGCGTAAATGTCCTTTGCCAAGCCAAGCTTGCCTAGCAGCCAGATCTGCATCCAGTTCAGGTCAAACTCGAACCATCGCAGCCCGTGCTTTGCCGAACGCGGGTAGGCGTGATGATTGTTGTGCCAGCCCTCGCCAAACGTCAGTGCCGCGACCAGAGGATTGTTCCGAGAATCGTCGCGGGTTTTGAATCGACGGGTGCCCCAGAGATGGGTTGCTGAGTTTACCATCCATGTGAAATGCCAGCCGATCACCGTCCTGAAGAAGACGCCCCACAGTAAAGCTGAAAAGCCTCCCACCGCGATAAGGCCGACTCCGACGATAGCGGTCGGGACCCAGTAGTATCGGTCGATCCAGACCAGGAATGGGTCGCGCAGAAGATCGGGCGAATATCGCTGTGTTACTTCGGGCGAATTGTTTTGGGCGGTTCCGCGAAAGATCCATCCCATATGCGACCAATATGTGCCGTGACGCGGGCTGTGTGGATCGCGGTTGGTATCGGTGAACGCGTGGTGGATGCGGTGGGTAGTTACCCAGGTGATCGGGCCGGACTGTACCGCAAGGGTTCCGAATACGGCGAGCGTCCGTTCGAGCCATCGGGGGGTCTTAAAACCGCGATGTGTGAGCAGGCGGTGATATCCGAGCCCGATGCCGAGACTTCCTGAGATCCACCAAAGTACAGCCGCCGCACCAAGCGCCAGCCAGCTAAAATTGAATAGAGCGACGACCGCCAGCAGATGGAATATCACCACCGCCGACAACGTTCCCCAATTGATCTGGTCCGAATCCGCTTCTCTCGTTATCGCCTCGTTCATCGATCACCTCGCTTGATCTTTATGGAATATGGCAGTTTGCCTTACAGAAAGGCTATCAGCTTTTGCGGCAAACAATTGTAAGAGTTTTGTAAAACCGGCATCCAACTCGTCGAGGACAGATACCACAATCCCATCCAAAGAAAATGCGCTTCCGTCGATTCCCTGACGGTCAGCTCCCAGTTCCTCAACATTCAAAGGCGATCGACCGAGAGCGTCAGCACGTCCGTTCCATACGCGAAGATCTGAGTAGGCAGCAAGAAAGAACGTTGCCCTCGGACCATTTTTCGATGACTCCGCCGAAGATTAGAAAAATTGTATTAATCCGTTATACTCGCAGTGAATATTTGGCTGGCTTGGCCCGCTTGTTTTCACAGATATGAAATTATTGTTTGCGTATGACGGATCGGCGTGTGCCGATGCCGCGATAGACGACCTTGCGCGTGCCGGCCTGCCGGAACAGGGAAAGGCGATTGTGATCTCGGTGGCCGAGGTTTGGCTGCCGCCGCCGAATGGTGAACCGGGCAGCAATGCGTCGGGCATCAGGCTCGATCGCGGCACAGAAGAGCGGCTTAAGCGTCATTACGAAGCGAATAAACAGAAAGTAACCGAGGCCGAATCAATGGCAAACGCGGCACGCGACCGCCTGCGTAACCTGCTGCCGCAGTGGGAGATCGAGGCCGAGGCGACCTATGGTTCGCCGGCTTGGGAGATTCTTTCTCGGGCCGACGACCTGAAACCGGACCTGATAGTCGTGGGTTCTCAGGGGCGATCGGCGATCGGGCGTTTTTTCCTGGGCAGTATCTCGCAAAAAGTTCTTACGGAGGCCCGATGTTCGGTCAGGATCGCTCGCGGCCGTGTCGAGATAGAGCCGATTGCGCTTCGCATAGTCGTCGGATTTGACGGCTCTGCCGGAGCCCAAGCCTCGGTCAATGCCGTTGCAGCGCGCAATTGGCCCGCAGATACCGAAGTGAGGCTTATTGCCGTTACGGAACCCGTCACGCCCTCGACAATCGGCCGATTTATCCCGCCGCTGGTCGATTTTGTCGATGAGGTCAATGTGTCCGAACGCGAGTGGATCGAACAGCTTGCCGACAAGGCGATCGAGGACCTGAAAGGAAAAGGAATAAACGCCGGGCTTTTCATTTGCGATGGAAACCCGAAACACACCATCGTCGAAGAAGCAGAAAACTGGGGAGCGGACTGTATATTTGTTGGGGCAAACGCGTTCGGCAGCCGGCTGGAGCGTTTCCTTCTCGGAAGCACGTCGGCAGCGGTAGGCGCACGGGCACATTGCTCGGTCGAGATTGTAAGGATCTGAGTATCTAAAGGCGGCCTTTTTTGGTGGCGGGCTAGACGAACATCTTTCCCGGATTTAGTATTCCGTTCGGATCGAAGACCTTTTTGATCCCTTTCATTATTTCGAGCGTCGGGCGGTCAATCGCGTAATTTAGGTATTGCGCTTTGACATAGCCGATGCCGTGTTCGCCAGAGATCGTACCGCCAAGCTCGACCGATAGCCGAAACGTCTCCGCAACACATAGGCGGGCACGAGCGATCGCCTTGGGGTCCTCGCGGTCAACGACGAAATTAACGTGGATATTGCCATCGCCGGCGTGGCCAAAATTGGCGACAAAGGTGTCGTGGCTGCGGCCGATCTCTTCGATGCGAGCGACCAGTTCCGGCACCTTTGACCGCGGCACCACGACATCCTCATTGATCTTCAGCGTGCCGTACTTCATCAAGCTGGGCGAGATAGCCCGCCGCACGTCCCACAGCTTGTCTTCTTCTTCCCGCGTCCGAGCGCGGATAATATCAAACCCGCCATTTTCGCCGATGATCCGCTCGATCGTTGCCGCATTTCGGGCGACCTCTTCAGCAGAGCCGTCGACCGCAACGAGCAGTATCGCCTCAGCTTCTTTCGACAGTCCGAAGGCAAAGCTCTCTTCCACAGCGGCGACGCAGTACTTGTCGATAACCTCCATCGCCATCGGCAGCAGTCCTTCAGGCGTGAATTTTGTGAGAACACGGCAGGCTGCTTCCATCGAATGAAAATTCGCGCGAACGGTCGAGGTGGCCTCGGGCATCGGGAGCAATTTCAGCGTCGCTTCGGTTATGATGCCAAGCATTCCCTCGCTGCCGCACATCAAGCCTGTCAGGTCGAAGCCGACGACGTTCTTTACCGTCTTTCCTCCCGTTCGGATGATCTCGCCCGCCGCGGTCACTACTTCGAGACCCAGAACGTGATGCTTTGTGACTCCGTATTTAGGTGTTCGCATTCCGCCCGCATTCTCGGCAATGTTCCCGCCGATGAACGAATCTTTATAGCTGGCAGGATCGGGTGCAAACATTAGGCCGTGTTCCCCAACGGCCTGCTGGACCTCGAATGTGGTCAAGCCCGGTTGGCACGTAATGTAAAGGTCATCGACATTTATTTCAACTATCTTCTTCATTCGGTCGGTGCCGATAACGATGCCGCCATCGATCGGGACTGCCCCGCCCGTGTAACCGACGCCGCCGCCGCGGGCCGTGACCGGAAAGAGATGTTCATTCGCGAGCTTCAAGATCGCGACCATCTGCTCTGTCGATTCGGGAAACACGACTGCCTCGGGCGGAAACTTCTCTTTCACGGCATCGGCGCCATAGGGCTCGACCCGGGAAGGTTCGACCACGACATTCTCATCGCCGACGATCTGCTTTAGCGCCGCGATCACCTCGGGCCTCGAAGCGCTGGTGGTCTTTCGGCCGGCCGATTCGAAATGGATCGATCGATAGTTGCTCATAGAACTTCTTCAAGACGGTCGTCCCATTTCTGTTCGACAGGTTCGCCGAGCCTGCCAAGCCACTTGGCGATTATCATCGAAACGGTCGCATCACCGGTGACGTTGATCGTTGTGCGGCACATATCGAGCGGTCTGTCTATGGCAAAAATCAGGGCGAGGCCAACCTCCGGGATACCGGCTTGCGCGAGGACGATAACGAGCATGACCATTCCCGCTCCCGGAACCGCAGCACTGCCGATCGAAGCAAGGGTCGCGGTTACGATAATGCCGAGCTGTACGCCGAAACTAAGCTCCATCCCGAAAGTCTGCGCGATAAAGACGGCCGCAACTGCCTGATAGAGGCTTGTGCCGTCCATGTTCACGGTCGCGCCGATCGGCAGGACGAAGCTCGCAACATCGTCGTCAACTCCCAGATGCTCTGTGACGCGTTCCATCGTTACGGGAAGGGTCGCCGCGCTGGAGCTGGTCGAAAATGCCAGAAGCTGGGCCGGAGCAATTCCCTTGAGAAAAAATGCGGGCGTCTTCTTTGTAAACACCCAGACAAGGAAAATGTAAAAGAAGTAGAGCGTCGCAAGGCCTGCTACAACGCTTAGCGCATACCACAGAAGTGCGACGAACAGGTCGGTGCCCGGAGCTTCCGCGACGATCGCAGCAAGAAGGGCGAAGACGCCGAATGGTGCGGCGAGCATAATTAGGTCGATCATTTTCAGTACGACACCGTTCAAGCCTGCGAAAAATCCTTTTACGGGGGCGGCGGTCTCGGGCGGGATCAGGATCAAACCGATTCCGAAAAAGATCGCAAAGACGATGACCTGAAGCATGTTCGCATTCGAGCTGGCAGCCGAGAAGATATTCTCCGGCACCAGGTCTTCAAGAGGTTTGAGCGGGCCCGTCTGCTTTTGCCTTTCAGCGGCGACGATGCGGTCACCCGCCTGCTTTTCGTAACTGGCCAAAAGCTGCGTCCGCGTATCCTCCGTAACAGCGGTTCCCGGCTTGACCACATTGACTATGACTAGGCCTATGCTAACCGCGATGACAGTGGTTCCGATGTAAAACAGTATCGTACGAAGGCCCATCTTCGACAGTTGGGTCAAATTGTTCAAGTCGGCTATCCCGGTCACGAGCGAACCCAGGATCAGAGGTATCGCTATCAGTTTGAGCAGGTTAATGAAGATCGTGCCGAACGGCTTTATCCAGTCAACGATGAAGCCCCTTCCCCAGTCGAACTGGGTAACCGCAACCGCAAAAAGCACGCCCGCGGCCATGCCCAGCAAGATCCGCCAATGCAAAGCCAGTTTTTTCATGTTCGCAAGTTTCCCCTTTTTCCGGCGACAAATCAACTTTTGGCAGATCGGAGCTGGACCTTTGAAAAAGTGAACCGGCATGCTCGCGCTGACTTGCGTATTGAAACCTACAGGCTCATACTCGCTCCGAATTTTTCACGCGTAAATGTCTGCGAATCAGAATTTTATGCAGAAGATTGGCACTAAAATATGAGGAAGGAACGACCGATGGCAAACCAGGAAATCGACGAAACACCGCGGAACCCATACGAAAGTGAATTGACAACAGATCTTGACGATAAGACCCCGGATAAGCCATCGGGCATGCCGCTTCACACGAAAATATTGATAGGGCTTATCGTCGGCGTGGCTAGTGGGCTCACGGCGAATTGGGTCCTCGGCGGCAAGCATCAAGACCTTATTTGGTTCATCGATAATTTTACTCGTCCGATCGGCCAGCTATTTCTAAACATGCTTTTGATGATAGTGGTGCCGCTGGTGTTCTCCTCGCTTGTTGTCGGAGTGGCGGGGATCGGCGACATCAGGAAGCTTGGCCGCATCGGTTTGAAGTCGTTCGCCTACACGTTGGTCATTTCCGCAATCTCGGTCGCGATCGGGCTCGGCGTTGCAAACACTATACGGCCGGGCGAGCGAATAAGTGCGGAGACCGCGGCCGAACTTAAGGCGGAATTTTCTTCACAAGGGACCGAGGCGACCGAGGCTCAACGACGGGCGGCTGAGGCGGCCAAGGCAGAGACGCCATTGATGCAGGTAGTAAAGACCATTGTCCCAAGCAATATATTCAATTCGGTCTCCGGTACCAGCGCGAACATGCTTCACATAATGTTCTTTGCGCTGATGATCGGAATCGCGATCACACTTCTGCCGGCTGGCGTATCGGACCCATTCGTGAACGTGATGGGGTCGCTGTTCAACATAACGGCTAAAATCATCGACATTGTGATGAAATTTGCTCCAATTGCGGTGGCGTGTCTTTTGTTCAGCAATATAGCCCAATTTGGCCTTGAGCTGCTCCAATCGCTTGGATGGTTCGTTTTGGCCGTGCTTCTCGGGTTATCGATACACTTTTTTGGTATCTATTCTCTGTCGATCTACTTCCTGTCCCGGATCAGCCCGCTTGAGTTCTTCAAGCGGATAAGAACTGTTATTCTCACGGCGTTCTCAACTTCTTCGTCAAACGCCACGCTCCCTACCGCGCTTAGGGTCAGCCACGAAAACCTAGGTGTCCCAAAGGCAATAAACAGCTTTGTTCTAACCGTCGGCGCTACGGCGAATCAAAATGGGACCGCACTTTATGAAGGCGTTACCGTGCTCTTCCTGGCACAATTGGCCGGCTTTGAATTGACCCTTTCGCTGCAGTTGATGGTCGTTTATCTTGCGATACTTGGCGGCATCGGAACGGCCGGCGTTCCTTCCGGCTCGATACCTTTCATAATCGGAATATTGTTCTACATCGGCATCGATCCGGCCCTTATCGCGATCATACTCGGCGTGGACCGGATCCTTGATATGTGCAGAACTACATTGAACGTAGTCGGCGACATAACCGCAGCAACCTTTGTTGCTCGGAGCGAAGGCTATGAACTGCTTAAAGTAGAGGGAGATGCTGGCTTGGGTTAGTAGTTGGTGCGTGAGCGGTTGGCGCACCAAACCTTCAAAGGTTAACCTTGATTCGGAGGTTTCAATATGTTCCCGATAGGCGATGACAATTCTGACGTAACGATAACACCGTATGTCAATTATCTTTTCCTGGGCATCAACATACTCGTGTTCGTGCTTTTGCAGGGCATCGGAAGCAACGAGGCCTTTTCTTATGCCTTTTCGCTTGTGCCGAAGGAAATAACTTCGGGAGTTGATCTGACGGGCGTCCAGGTTGTCCGCGACTCACTCGGCAACACCGCGCAGGTCCAGCATTACTCGACCCCGCTGCCGGTTTACTTCAATTTTCTTAGCTCGATGTTTATGCATGGAAGCATTATGCATATTTTTGGCAATATGCTGTTTCTGTGGATCTTTGGGGACAATCTGGAAAATCTCCTTGGCCATATCAGATTCGCGGCTTTCTATATTGTCTGCGGTATCGCTGCTGCACTTGCCCAAGTCGCGATGGACCCGAACTCGGTGATCCCGATGCTCGGGGCCTCGGGAGCGATCTCGGGCGTACTTGGCGGCTATGTTCTGCTTTTTCCGCAAAGAAGGGTTCGGGCAATCATATTCAACTTCCTCACTACCGTGCCCGCGATAGCCGCGATAGGGATATGGATCGCCTACCAGCTGATCCTCGGATATCTGACCCCTGCCGGAACCGGAGGCGTCGCGTATGCGGCTCACATCGGAGGGTTCGTCGCTGGATTAGCGTTGATCAAGCTTTTTGCGATCGGGCGGGAAGTATGAACCGATGAGGAGTGTTAAGCTAACCAAGATGCCGCCATACCCATTTTTTGTTGACTAACCGTAATGCCATTTGAATGCCGCATTTGCGGCAATGCCGACGACAATCGACCGTATTCGACTCGCGAGATGATGTTCGGAACGCGGGATAGTTTCGATTATTGGGAATGCGGTGTGTGCGGTACTCTCCAGATCGCCGAAATACCCGACCTTTCCAAGCATTACCCCGATGAATATTACTCCTTCGGAAGCGCTGGGGACGTTCCGGTCGGAAAGAATTGGTTGCGAAGGCTGGCCGCACGCTTTGCGGGCAAGTATCTGAGGACGGGACGCGGCCTTATCGGCAGATTGATCGTCAAGATGGAGCCTCGTTTAGAAAGACACTATCCCCAATCTCTCCGCGAACCAATGCTTGGCCTGTCCGCAAATTCCCGAATCCTCGATGTCGGATGCGGAACCGGTCAGCTCCTGCAAGCGCTGCACCATTATGGGTATCGGGACCTTACCGGTACAGACACCTTCATTTCTGAAGACATCACCTATCCAACCGGCGTAAGAATCTTGAAGCGTCCGCTCGAACAGCTTAGCGGGCGTTTTGACATGGTAATGATGCATCATTCGTTCGAGCACATGCCGGAACCGCTGGGTGCTCTCATCGAAATACATCGGCTGCTGGCAGCGGACGGGTGGGCGCTCATCCGAATTCCGGTCGTCAATTTCGCATGGGAAACCTACGGGGTCGATTGGGTCCAGCTTGATGCACCCAGGCACTTGTATCTTTTCACGGAAAGGGCCTTTCGAACGTTGGCTGACGAGGCGGGATTCTCGATCGAAAAGGTCATCTTTGATTCAACAGCGTTTCAATTTTGGGGAAGCGAGCAGTATCGGAGAAACGTACCGCTAAACGACACCCGTTCCCATTTCAACGCTAACGGCGGAAGTCTGTTCAGTCGCGAGGAACTTGACACATGGGAAGCCGAAGCGAAACGTCTGAACCAACAGGGTTTGGGCGACTCTGCATGTTTTTACCTCAGAAAGCGAATGTAATGAAATGCGTGCAGTTGGCAGTTTGCTCCTCAAGGCTTGATCATCAAGCCTTGTCCGGTCGGCAGCGAAAGGATCGGTACGTTCTTGCGTTGGGCAAATTCATCAAAAGCCCGTTTTTGCACGATATGCTTGGCCCATCCGTAGTCGTCGAGTATAATCGCTGCCCCGCTCACAAGCTTCCCCCAAAAATACTCTGCAGCGGCGATCTCCGGGCCCGCGCAATTCAGATCGATCGATAAGAAACTGACCGCGGAACTCTCTACCTGAACCAGAGTATCGGGTATGTCTCCCTTGATGATCACTACATTTTCAAATCGACTGAATGTCTCGACCACGGCCTCATAGTTTCCCGTGTATGAATAATCGAGTATTCCATTCGCCTTTTCTTCATCCGTTAGCAGCCGGTCCGAAATGCCCGAAAAGTTGTCTAGCAGGTAAAACTTCCTATCTGGCAGTCGAGCCAGATCGATATATTCGGTGATTGCTCGAGAAAATCCGCCGTTGTTCACACCACACTCGACCAGGTCGCCCTCCAACTGGAGAGCCCTTGAGGCCGCCCATAAAAGTGTATGGACCCGCCAATGCACCTGCTGGCCAAACCACGAATTCAACTTCTCTCCTTCAGAATAGGCGCGAATGAAGGCCGCATCATTCATAAAATCGCAGTTATGTATCGTCGAAAGCCCATCCTGATCGTATGTCATTCCCGTCTTCACAGGCGTGCCGTTCTTTAGAATTCTCAACGCTTCGACCAGCCGTTGCGGCAATACTTTCTTTGCAATCTTTCCTACCATACAATTCTGCTGACCACGGTGTTCAGGCCATCTTTATTCTTTAATCCTGCAAGCTCGGGAATTGTCCCTTCCTCCGCCATTTCTTTATCCGTCGGACCACGCGATAAACAGGTACTGGTATTGCGATACGCAAGGCGGCTTTTGCTCGTTCCAGCGCCGAAAATGAACCGCCCGTTTCACGCAAAAGTTCCGCAGCCCTCCTTTTTTGCCCGCCTCGGGCCAACGTCGGAATGGCACCGAACTTCACCTTTCGTTGAATCTTTGTCAGTTGATCATCCGAAAGACCCAAGGCATGGCGCACCCGCGATTGAGCTCTTAACCATTCGTCCATCATTAAAGCCGAATCGGCGCTCGTGTTCGAGCCGTGTATCCGCCATGCAGAAAGTATTCTTCGATCAAGTGCAAATTCGCCCATGGCAGACAGCCGCAGATAAAGATCGTAGTCTTCCAGCACAGCGTCCTCATACCAACGAGCTTCTTTCAGCACATCTCTTCGATAAAGAACGCTTGCGCTTGCGGGAATGACAGGCGTTAGAAGCATCTCTGCGGCCTTGCCATCGACATACTTTGCCCAGTTCGAAGTAACGTCAAAGATCTCGTCCCTATCGTCGATCAGATAGGAATAACCATAAGAAAGCACCGATTCAGGCCTCGCTGCGAGGGTCTCCGTACGGCTTTCCAGAAACTCTGGCAGCCATATGTCGTCAGAGCTGATATAGGCGAAAAAGTCGCCGAAGCTAAGGTCAAGGGCTTCGTTCAGGGTACGGCAGAGCCCCCGATTTTCACGAACGATCAGCTCACAATCGCACGGGCAGTGAGCGAGTTCTTTTTCGATCAAACCGGCCGAGCCATCGGTAGAGCCATCGTCGATCACCAGCAATTTTCGAGGAAGCATTGTTTGCCGGAAGATCGACCTCAGGGTTCGCCCAATAAAGGCCGAATGTTGGTACGAGGGTACAACGACGAATACTTCCGTCCTGACGGGATTTGCTGGCTGGCCTTTATTTAGCATTTAATTGAGTAAACCTGCGACGGAACAACGGCCGCAGGCCCGTAGCTGCTAACGATGAAAATACTTTACTACATCGACTCGCTTCAAAGGGGCGGAGCCGAAATGCAGGCCCTAGATGTTTGCAGAAATGGCGGAAGATTTGGCATGGAGATAACGGCCGTGTCCGGAGCAAATGGTCCGCTCACGAACGATTTTGCGGGATCGGGAGTTGAATTTATCCCGCTTCATCGGAAGTTTCCGGTTGACCTGTATCTGTCGTCGCAGCTTCGCCGCATCATCAAAGAACGCGAGGTTGAGATCGTACATGGGTACCAGCCGGTGGACGGTGTTCACCTCTACCTCGCCAGCCGCGGCCTAAAGAGCGTTAAGCGTGTGCTTAGCTTTCAAGGATTCATACAGGACAAGCGAAATCGGCTGGCCGCACGCTTTCTTATCCCGCGAATGCACGCAAACATCTCAGTGAGCAACGGCCTCTCATCCTGGCTCGCAGAGAACGACGGCCTCGACATCGCACGCAATTTTAGAGTGCTTTATAACGGTGCTGATCCTGAAAGAATGGCCCGCACGGGCACATCTATCCGTGCTGAACTTGGCGTCAGGAAGAATGACCCTCTGATCGGAATGGTCGCCAATTTTTATCGCGACCCACGAAAAGATCAACTTACGGTTTGCCGAGCCCTCCCTGCTGTTTTTCGACAGATTCCGGACGCCCACTGTTTGTTTGCCGGCGGGATCGAAACCGGTGCCGAGGACAAAATGGCAGACTGCCTCAATTTCTGCCTGGATAACGATATTGCAGACCGCGTCCACTTCCTCGGTTCACGCAAAGATGTTCCGGACATACTCGATGAATTGGATGTTTTTGTATTCTCGTCGTTATATGAAGGCCTTCCGGTCGCCGTTTCCGAAGCGATGCTGGCCGGTGTTCCAATGATCATTTCAGAGATAGACCCGCTGCTCGAAGCAACGAATAACGGACAGTTTGCCGAGACCTTTCCCGTCGGTGACCACGCGGTTCTGTCCGAAAGATTGATAGGCCTGCTTGGTGACCGAGCCAGACGCGAAGAACTCTCTCGTGCATCTCGCGATCATGCCCTTAGGAATTTCAGCATTGACGCTCATATGACGAACCTCGTGAGCCTTTACCAAAACTTGCTGCTTCAGAAAAATTGAGGCTCGAAGGCATTCGGTATGCGGAATATCCATTCCGCGTAACCTTGTCGCCCAATTGCGAAACTTTATTGCCTTTGAAATTCGGGCGTTCCAAGGACAAGGCTGACAACTTTGAACACTTCCGGGTCGCCTCTTTGAGGCAGCAATCGTACAGGCCGCTCGCCCTGCATACCCACGACCGGCGGGATCATCGGATTTCCGGTTAGAACATCGGTTCGATCAATTCCCGACTCCGCCGCTTTGAGCGGCATTGCTAACTGTTTGGTCAGGGAAGCCTTGGTTTCCTGGGTGACCTCGTTGTTCAAGATGGAGTTGATTGCCTTCTCTAGCGTTTTCGCCTGGTCCCTTTCCTTGAAACGGCCGAGATCGACACGAGTCCCGGGGATCTGATTCGCCGAAAGAGCTATCGCAAAATTCAATCGTTCAAGCAGGGCCCCTGTGTTTACCCAGTCTTCGGCAGTATCCGGGTAGCCGGTCGGAGCCTGATAACCGTAAGGGACCTCACCAAGCTTGTTAAACAGTCCGATCAAAGCCGGACTGACATTTGTTTCGCCGCCGAGTATTCGAATCGAGGATATCGCCAGTTCGAATGGCGTTTTGATCTTTGCACGGTAATTCTCTGGGGCAAAAAACTCTTTATCGCTGAAAAGAACGCGAAGCGTTGCTTTGATATCACCGTTCGATCTGGTAAAGGCAGTTGCAACGCGGTTAACCAATCCTTCACTCGGTTTATCGCTCACAAACCTGATCGCAAGCTTGCGGGCAATGTGCTTTGCTGTCGCCGGGTGCTTTACCAGGATGTCTATGACCTTCAGCCCATCCTTGATCCCGCCTTCATCGATCGTCTGGCCTAAGACCTTTTTCGGCTGGCTATCGTGCCAGCGTTCGTTAAAGTAAAATTCCCCGCTCTCGATGCCATCCGGAAAACCGGCCTGCCGCTGAAGCCGCTCAAACCTTTGTTCATCGTTTCCCTTGATAGTGGCGGCGGCAAGTTGTCGAAAACCGCGGGGATCGGCTATCGTCCAGCCGGTGAATGCCCTTGCGACCTCAACAATGTCCTTCTGTGTGTAGCCCGAATCCACGCCCAGTGTATGCAGTTCCATCAACTCACGAGCATAATTTTCGTTGATGCCTCTCTGCCGCCGCTGCTGAAGATTTCGCTGGGCAGCCTGTGCTTGGCCAATTCGGCGATCCAACTCTTCATCGCTCAAGCCTTGCTGGCGCTTGATACGTTCACGCATTTGCGGAGTAAGATCTCCGCTTCGCAGCACTTGCTGCAGCAGCCCCGGGCGTTTGGCAACAGGCTGTGTCGCCGGGGCCACCGATTCAAAATTATCAAGGTAAAACAGCATCGCAGGATGTTGAGCCGTGCCAACAACGAGATCACGAAAATTGCCGAGGGCGTGCTTTCGAATTACGTCTTTCTCATAGCTTGGGATATACCACCGAACCGCAGCCTTTCCTGAAAAAACATTGAAATGATTCTGCCAGAAATCAACCATCACCTCTTGAAGCTGGCGCTCGGAATAGACGGCCCGCAAGACCCGATTTGCGATCACCTGCGCTGGCAGCTGATTCGCGGGCCTCAGGCCGTATTTCTGATATAGCTCGCGCATCTTCTGCTGCCTCTCTTGCCGACCTTTTTCGTCAATTTCCTCGGGAATGCGTTGAGGCCCATTCGCGTTTGCGCGCCCCCCCTCAAGCATATTGAGAAGCGCCGCCGGATTGGGATACTTCGCGAAAAGCTCGGCAGTAGTCATCTTATGGATCTCAAGTCCGGAGACCTTACTTTCAGCGACAGGATCGTCTATCGACATCGGATCGAGCTGCTGATCGATGTACTTCTGAATACCTAACGCCTTCACGCGTTCGATATCGCCGGCCCGCGGGCCGAAGCCGAGCCTGTTCAAAACGTGAAGCACCTTTTGATGTTCGGTAAGTTTTTTCCTATCCGCGGCTATGTTCGGAGTCTTCGCAAATAGCGGCGCCGAAAAGCTCGCGAGCAGCGTCAGTGTAAGCCCCTTCTTGATAAATGTTCTGAGCATAGCAATTCCCCAGAGTAGTTGTCTCTCAGGTCAAGGTCATATCCCTTCTCTTGACACGAAGGTTTAGACGCATAGGATGACAGGAATGGCGAAGAAATATCGGCAGGCCCATTGCTGCTCGGTCCATCCGCGTCATACGGCTCGCGGTGCAACAACTCTCGTAGATATAGCATCAAAAGGGTGTTTCAGGTAGAATCACTGAGTATATTTCCAAAGCTAATGATCAGACGTATAGCATTGATATCTTCGCTTGTTATTACTGGGATGATTTCTATCCCCGTCGTGGCCTGGGGACAAAACAACATCTTTGCGAGCCCCGATGTCGAATACTCTTTCGAACTGCCGGATCAACGCTGGAAAATGACGGTGAAACCTTCTGCCACTACCCCGAATGTCGAGTTCGTCTATGGCGACAGAACCGACGGCCACCTCGAAGTGAGGCGCCTGAACATACCAGCACGCGGGACCCTCGCAGAGGTGATAAAGGATGAAGAACAAAAGCTGCAGTTCTTTCACGGTTTCGTTGCAGGTAAGGAGGAACCCTTTGGCGGCTTTCTGAACGGAACGATCTATAATTTTGAGTTCGTCAGAGCAGGCCGGCCAATGGCGGGAAGATTCTATTTCCTGCGTTCAGGAGAGAATCATGTTTACGTACTGCGCTTTACGGGGTTTCGTGACAATCTCAGATCTATTCGAAACCAAACGGATGTGATCGCACGCACCTTTAACGTTCGAAAAAATTGACGTTACCAGAAAAAATCCGAGCGGGAACAGTTTTTGTCGAGTTAGGGTTCGCAGACCACCCTGGATCTTGCTCCATCGGTCAGTATAAATCCTTCTATATCGGCCGGGATCCCTGTCAACGCGCTCGCCAGGTTTTCAAAGTGCTTCATTCCCATCTTTTGCACGTTGAGTTTCGAAATATCCGTGACAATGCGTATGTCAAACCTCTCGGCTTTTTCCAGAAGGCTCCACGCCGTTTGCCCGTTGACCTGATATCTCTCACAGAGCCGCTCGGCCAGTTCCTTGCTTGTTCCCGCCTCAAACCAATTTAGGAAATCGCTTCTTCCCAAGCCGTCGCCGCATTCAGCAAGGACCACAATGGTGCCGCCTTCGCGGCATGCCATGGAAGCCGCCTCGATCGCTTTGTGGGCCTGGATCAAGTTGATGTCATGGGGCGAGCCGCCGCAGCTAACGACTACAAGACCTCGCCTGGACTGGATCGCAGTAGAGTTTCGAACATCAAACTCGCGGCATGCTTCCAGGTGAGACGCTATCCAATGTCCGCAAAAAACATCCGTGATCCGACCAGAAGTATCGACGATAGAATTGATCGCGAACGACGGATCGACAAGCCGTGTCGCCTCAACAAACGCCTCATGGACGACATTGCCGTCGAGCATCGCGGTCGCAACCCCTGTCCGCCTTGCCTTGATCGTACAATCGAACGCGAGTTTGTGCGTGGCAGAGATCGTCCGGGATGAGGCGAGGCCGGGACAAATAAGCTTTCGTCCCCCGGTAAATCCGGCGAAGTAGTGGAAAGTTACCCCACCCACAAGGACAACGTGTTCGTGCATAAGCAACGCTCGGTTTAATTCGACCATGATGCCCGAACCGATCTCGCCCACCCTCTCCAAACCGGTCAGCTCGCGAGACCAATGATCAAGCGTTCTAATGCGCTGAAATATAAAAGGTGTCAGTATCGCTTTTTTTTCTTCGCCGGTAACCGGTCTGTGGATGCCGGTTGCGAAAATGATGCTTATATCATGGGGTTCCGTCCCGTTTGCGACGAGCCGGCGAACAAGCAGGTTCACGATCTGACCGCATCCAACTTCGCGCGTGGCGTCGGGAACCACAATAAGAATCGATTCCCCCGGCTTCACTATTTCTTCCAGCGAGGGAGAATCGATAGGCGAATCGAACTTCAGCCCGATATCGACGTCGTTCATCGGCGGGGGCCCGACCGGAGGCTGCACGACTTTGAACCGATCTGGATCAAACTCAAAGAAAAAATGGCTCTTGCCGTACTTAAGCTCGATGTTTTCCATTCGTAAGCCGGTCTTTCTTACCGAGCCGTGGGCTCAGAACGCGGTGAGGGCTCAAAACACTTCGTTCCTGTTTCACAAATATACAAGGCTTCGGTCTCGCTGCTCATAGTTTCCATTTGAATGGTCAAATGGTCGATACCGAACCTTTCGTGCAGCCGATCTCGGACCTTTGCCAGGAGATCGGAATGCAACACGCTTTCATCGTGATTGATATGGACAGACATTGCGTGAATTCCGGATGAGATTGTCCATATGTGCAGGTCATGAATAGCTCTGACGCCGGGCGTATCCAGTATCGCGGCTTCGACCGATGATAGCCGAATATGCGGAGGTGTACCCTCAAGCAGGACGTTGACCGAATCGAGGATCAGCCGCCATGCTCCAACGACGATTATTAGGCTAATGAAAATACTTCCGGCCGCGTCTGCCCACATCCAGCCGAAGGTGACTATAAGCACTCCTGCCGTAATGGCTGCGATCGAGCCCAATAGATCGCCCACCACGTGCAGGAAAGCACTGCGCATGTTCAGGTTGTCGTTGTGTCCTGAGTGAAGAAGGGCCGCGGCAATTATGTTCACGACCAGCCCACCCGAAGCGATGAGGAGCATTTCGAAGCCCTTTACCTCCGGTGGATCCTGCCACCGTGAGACGGCCTCAATGATCACCCAAAGCGACAAAAGGCAAAGCACGACGCCATTGATAAATGCGACAAGTATCTCAAGCCGGTAATATCCATAGGTTTTCTCTGATGTGGCCGGCCGTGCCGCAAACCAAAAGGCAAAGAGCGTAAGCGACATCGCGGCCACGTCGGTGAGCATATGCCCGGCGTCCGCGAGGAGAGCAAGCGAATTTGCAAGCCAGCCCCCGATAGCCTCGGCAAACATATATGCCGCGGTGATGGCGAGAGCGGCCTTGAGTTTCCCGAGCCCTTCCTGCGGTCTCCCGAGTGCTGGATGTCGATGCGAGTCTGCCAGATCGATCAACCTCCAATGGAACTAGAACCTGCGAAGCACCTTAGCGGTACGGAGCGATAGGACGAATCCAGCCCGGTTGCCGCGATCGTCGCTTACCTCAACAGCGGTCTCTGACAGCGGTGTCGAGATCTGAAGTCTGAAAGCACCATCCGAACCGGCAAATACCTGATTCCCTTGCGACTTGACCACCATCCCGGGCTGGGTGCGTCCACTTATGAAAAACACTGTTCCGCCCACATTCTCGACAGACCAACCAGAAACCTCAATGTTTCGGCTTGTCTCGCGTTTTACCACGCTAAACTTAAAAGGGTCACTCCAATCGCTGGTCTGGCCAGATCGCGATGTCGCCCGAAGTCGCCAGTAGTAGGTTCCGGGAGATAACCCGCCAAGTCGGTACTCTCTGGAAGTCATTGCAGAACGATCTATCAGGATCGAATCAGCTGCAAAATAGGATGAACGGGATACTTGAAGATAGTATCCGACAATAGGTGTCGACCCCTCCGCCTGCCAGCTTAACCCAACGCCAGCGCCGCTTCCCGTAACATCAACGATCTGCGATAAATTGGCCGGGTTCAAAAGCTTGGGGGCAGGAAGCAAGACCTCTTTGGAGGCCACCTTCCCTTCCTTGACGGCTGCAAACTCATTCTCAGTTATCGTTGTCTTAGAGCCGCCTATCGTAGTTTCAACCCCTCCGCGGCTGACTCTTATCTCAGCGACCCGTTCGTCTGCGTTGAAACTGACATCGGTTTGCGATCGAATCTGCGTTTCGGAATCGCGCATCTCGACCACGTTTTCCGTATTCGACGGCTGATCTTCCGTACGGACATTCATCTGCCCGTCGTCCAGAAGGATTCTGACGTTGTTTCCACCGAATAGGGACGAGTTATCGCGAATGACAACACTGCTATTCGGCCGTACCGTAACTACGGATCCATCGATCATCTGGACGATCGCGCGGCCGTCAGCCTGGGTCTGAATCGTGTCGCCTGCGGCCGCCCACGTTTCTTTGGTGACGAGGATCGTCTCGCGTGTTGCGGCCCTCGTGATCCGCACGTCTCCCTCGAAGGAGATGATCCTCGCAGCATTCTTCGGCGCATCACTTATTTCGGTCGGTACGAACCAGTTGTTTTTAATCGCCCACCAGCCGCCAAAGACGACGGCAGAAGAAACACATACAAAGACGACCACGCCGGTGATCGTGCTACGGCGGATCTTCCACCATTCGACATAGATCTTCTTGTATTTACGCTCCATCAGGGATCAATCGGGCGTTCCTTCGACCGGCCCTTGCTCAGCCGTGCCGCCACTTGTTTGTTGAGGAAATAGCAGCGATAGGGTCACAGAAATAATGAGCGAAACGACGACAACACTTAGAGAGATGTTGATGATGGCCTGCTTGAATTCCTGGTTTTTATAGCGGACGAGGAAATCTGCGAGGGCAGAACCATCGCCCCCGACTATCATTATCAGTCCATCTGCTGCAAGAGGCAAGAGCATTTTTACTCCTACAAAGGTGAGAATGAATGCCAGCCCATACTTTAGATAGTGAAAACGGTCGGCCAGATCAGCCAACAGGAAGAAGAAAGTGCGAAGACCAAGGATCGCAAAAATGTTGGATGTATAGACTATGAACCGATCGGTCGTGATGCCGAATATAGCGGGTATCGAATCCACCGCAAACACGAGGTCAGTGAATTCGACCACAATAAGAACAAGCAAGAGAAGTGTGCCGGTTTTTACACCATCTTTAACAACAAAGAACTTTTCGCCTTCATAATGCTTAGAGATCCTGATGTATTTAGTAACAAAGCGGACGACAGCGCTCTCATGCGGTTCAAAGTTCTCGTCCGAGTCCTGAAACATCTTAATGCCGGTGTAAATGAGAAACGCGCCGAACAAATAAATGATCCAGTGAAAGCGGTCTACAAGCTCGGCGCCTATGAAGATCATTATCATGCGCATTATCATGGCGCCCATGATGCCCCAGAACAGCACCCGATGCTGATACTCCTTCGGAACCTTGAAATATGTGAATATCAGCAAAAAGACGAAGAGGTTATCGACCGAAAGTGACAGTTCGATCAGATAGCCAGTAAGAAAGAGCTTCGCGTGGTCGACACCGAACTGTGATGCGATAAAAACGCCGAAACCCAACGCAAGAGAGACCCAAACGATCGCCCAAATGGTGGTTTCCTTTCGTGTCGGTGCGTGCGCCTTGCGGTTGACTATGCCGATGTCGACAAAGAGCGCGACCAAAACGACTGAAAAGAAAAGTATCCAAACCCAGAGCGGATATTCGATCGGTGCCATATAAAACAGACCACGCCCCTCAAAGGCAGGCGTGAAGAACAATTGATTCTACAAGATGTGACGGTATGAAACTATCGTCGAAAGGGCCAAGATGGCTAAAAAGATCTGTGAATCCCGGCAACCAAAAAAATTGGTCGGTGCGGCAGCCTGTCAGCAGCGTCAGCGCGGAAGCTTTTCGATCAGCCGAACGATCGCCTCAAGGGCCCGCGAATCGACGTCGGTGAAGTCGTCAATACGCTCGCTATCAACGTCAAGAACCCCAAAAACCGATCCATCATCGTTGAACATCGGCACCACTATTTCTGACAGTGATCGTGTAATGCAGGCAATATGACCCGGAAATTCGTTTACATTCGGGACGATCAGTGTCTTACGGGAAGAGTAGGCATTGCCGCAGACCCCCTGACCGAATTCGATCCTGGTACATGCGACCGGCCCTTGAAACGGGCCGAGCACGAGTTGGCCTTCCCGTACAAGGTAAAAGCCGACCCACAAAAACCCAAAAGCTTCCTTCAGCGCCGCCGCAATATTTGCGAGATTGGCTGTAAGGTCTGTTTCACCTGCGATCAGCGCCGCTATCTGCGGCCCGATCTCACTATATATTGACTCGCGGTCCGCACCTATCGAGAAATTGATACTTTCGACCATACACGTTTAAGTCTATCCACCATGTAGTGCACGCGCAATTGAACGCGAAATGTACTATGATTGCGGTGGTGCCGATAAAGCGCCGCCTGTAGTATGTTAGAAACCCTTCAGAAGCTCCTGATCGTAGCTTTCGGCGGCTCGATAGGCTCGGTAATGCGCTACTTACTTAGCGGCTTCGCCCAGGATCTTAGCGGAAGCTTTGCGTTCCCATTCGGCACCATGGCGGTCAATCTTACAGGGTGCTTTGTGATCGGCGTTCTTTCGTATTTCGCGGACGCTCGCGGCGTCCTCAATACAGAGATCCGAATACTGCTGTTTGCCGGACTTATGGGGGGCTTTACCACGTTCTCGACGTTCGGAAATGAGACAATCAACCTTATCAGGGACCGCCAATTGGTATTCGCGGCGGCCAATGTCTGCATAAGCGTGATAGGCGGTTTGCTTCTCGTATGGGCAGGCCGAACCGCAGCCCATCTGATCTGGAGGTGAACGAGTGGACCTTCTCGAAGAAGGCTATTTGTTGAGGATATTCATTGGCGAGAGTGACCGCCGTGGCAGCAGCCTGCTTTACGAATGGATTGTGCGGCTCGCACGCGAACGCGGGCTTGCCGGTGCCACCGTTCTTCGAGGGATCATGGGTTACGGAGCAAACAGCAACGTGATCCATACCTTCAGGATAGAACGATTGTCGGAAGATCTGCCTGTCGTGATCGAGATCGTCGATACAAAAGCGCGGCTTAACGAGTTTCTCGCGGAAATAGACGGTGAGATCACGGCCGGCCTGGCCACCCTTGAAAAGGCCGAGGTGCGATTTTATAGAAGCAACAAAAAGGATGTCTAGCCCACGAGGCGCGAACGCGCATCGACTACCGCTCGAACAGCGATCTCAGTGCTCGATCCTGTCGCCGTCAAATGGCCCATCTTCCGGCCCGGTTTCGCAAGGGCCTTTCCGTAGAGGTGAAGCTTGATGGCCGGATCGGAGAGAGCGGAGCTCCAATCGGGTTCGCCATTCTGCCACAGATCGCCGAGCAAGTTTGCCATGGCAGCCGGCCGATAAAATTCCGTTGAACCGAGCGGCAGGCCGCAAACCGCGCGGACCTGCTGTTCGAACTGCGAAGTGACGCTCGCATCAAACGTCAAATGTCCGGAGTTGTGTGGCCGCGGGGCGATCTCGTTCACAAGCAGCCCGTCGTCCTTCGTAACGAAAAATTCGATGCAAAGGGTGCCGACGTAATCGAATTTTTCGGAAATGTTCTGCGCTATCTCGACGGCGTCGCTCCATGTCCTCTGAGAAATGTCGGCAGGAGCGAACGAGATATCCAGAATGTGGCTGGAATGTTCGTTCTCGATCACTCCGTAGTGTGCGAAAACGCCGGTTTGATCGCGCGCGCAAACCACGGAGACCTCTTTCTCAAAATCGACAAAAGCTTCGAGTACAGCGTCTTGCCCCTGCATTGAATTGTAGGCCTCTTCTATATCCGTTCGGTCTTTCAACCTAGCCTGGCCTTTGCCGTCGTATCCGAACCCGGCCGTTTTCAGCACGGCGGGCAGGCCAATGTCGTCAACGGCCCGAAACAGATCGTCGATCACCTTGACACGGCGAAACGGCACCACGGGAAATCCGTTGGTCGAAAGAAAGATCTTTTCCCTCAGCCGGTTTTGCGTGGTGTGCAGGATCTCGCCGCGAGGATGGACCGCTGCGAATTCAGCGGCCGCCGCGACCGTCGCAGACGGCACGTTTTCAAACTCGAAGGTTACTACATCCACTTCGCGGGCAAACTGGCGAACGGCATCCAGATCGTCATAAGAGGCCGTCGTTTCTAGATCAGAAATATGCCCGGTCGGGGTATCTGCATCGGGTGAGAAAGTATGGACGCGATACCCCATTTTTCGGGCCTCAATTGCAAACATGCGCCCGAGCTGGCCGCTGCCAAAGACCCCAATGGTCGCGTTTGGGAGGTTAAGTCTGGGCATTCTTTTCTTAAGGCCACACTCGCGCGGCCTTGCTTCTTTATTCAAGCAGCGGGTCTGCCGCGCGCAAATGTTCGTTTTTTTAGCTTCTGTATCTCTTTATCCGCTAAGGTCATTCTAACACCAGCCTACTGAGGACATCGCGTACGGCAATTCTATTGCGTCGGACGGGCCGCCTCGGGGAAATCGATGTAAACGTCAGCAACCGAATTTGCGATCATCACGGGGTTTGCCGATTCCAGGTTAGCGAGGACGATCACAATAAGCCTGTCTTCTGGAAACATGGCCAAATCAGACCTAAATCCCGACAAACTGCCGCCGTGACCGGTGCGGTTCTTGCCACGAAACTTCGAGATCTGAAATCCGAAGCCATACGGTGCATCGGTGCCGTCATTCAACTTAAACGCCGTCATCATCGCATTGAGCGTTGACTTCTTGACCGGGCCGTCGTTTTCGAGGGCGATAGCGAATCGGATCATATCCTTAAGATTGGAGAAAAAAGCTCCGCTGGGACGCAAGGCCCGGAAAGACTGTGCATTCGTCATCGTGGTACCGGAAAATGAATAAGCGCCCGCCCGATTGGAAATGATATCTATATCGGACGTCGTCCGCGTAGAGGACATATTCAACGGCTGAAAAATGGTGTCGTTAAGTTGATCGGGCCATGGTTTGCCGGCGACGCGGGCGATGACCTCAGCCAAGGCAAAATAGCCGACATTACAGTATTGATACTTTTCACCGACGGCAAAGACTAGAGGAACCGGATACGCCGTTTTGATAACGTCAAAGTCGGGCTGGATCTTGAACGGGTCAAATCCCGGTGCCTCTCGAACAATACCCGATGTGTGGCTGAGCAAATGGCGGATCTGAATTCCCTTCCAGCTTTCCGGCGTATCTGGAAGATATTTTGAAACGGGATCATTTAACCCGATCTTGCCTTCCTCCACCAGCTTCATCACGCCGATAGCGATCATTGGCTTGCTGATAGATCCGATCTTGAATGCCGTAGCAGTCGTCACAGGTACGTTCAATTCGACATTTGCCAGGCCGTAGCCCTTTTCCTTGACCACCTTGCCGTTTTGGATCACGGCAACCGCTACGCCGGGAATCTTTTGCCGCTGCATCTCAGCAGCGACAACCTTGTCAACGTCGTCGGTTTGTGCCTGTGCCGCAAACACAAGGGCACAAAACAGAAAAGCGGCCCATATGCTTGCATTGATCCTGCCGCGATGAAGTTGAGGAGATCTTATCTTCATTTTTTCACCCTATCCACCTTTGAACGAAGTACGCCCTTTGTTTGTTTCAAACGAAACGCATGGAGCTTCTTTCTTAGTTCGGCGCGCGAATTTGCCAGTATGGCTATGGCAAGCAGTGCGGCATTCTTCGCTCCCGCCTCCCCGATGGCTAGCGTCCCAACCGGCACGCCGGCCGGCATTTGTGCGATCGACAGGAGGGAATCAAGGCCCTTCAATGCTCGGCTCTCGACAGGAACTCCCAGTACCGGCAAAACCGTTTGCGACGCGCACATGCCTGGCAGATGTGCCGCTCCCCCCGCTCCCGCGATTATCACTTCTATGCCGCGTTCTTCAGCGGACTTCGCAAACTCAAACAATAGGTCCGGCGTTCGATGGGCTGAGACGATCTTCGATTCGTGCGGAACGCCAAACTCGTCGAGCACGATCGAAGTGTGCTGCATTGTTGGCCAGTCGCTCGTACTGCCCATGATTATTGAAACCAGCGGTTTATTCTTTGTGGATCTTCGGGTCATATATGCTTACGACAATTCCGCCCATATGCGCTTCATTAGCCCAACATGCCGTGCCGTCAACATAGCAGAGGTGACTTTCATAAGGTAGGCCATCGTCGCGATACCATGCAACATAACCACCAGAGAGCGATACATTTGAAAATTCAAGCGGCCTGCCTGACGCATCGGCGGCTCGCTGGCCGCAGTCGACGCATACGTAGTTCGGGTAGCGGGGCGATCGTTCGCCCAGTTTTCCGCAGATCGGACACGCGTAGTCAAGCGTCATTTGGCTAGTTCCGCCCGTATTACCGACTCGAACTTTTCCCAGGCCTTGATGGGGCTCCGCCAATATACTATCTCGCCGGACTTATTGATAACGATGTTCTTCGGATAACCTGAGAATACAAAAGCATCCATTGACGATTTTGCGTCCGCGGCCTGCAGGTAATCAAACCGTTCGCGAGCCAAGTATTTTCGAACTTCGGGGACCGGATCGGCAGTCATCGCAAGAAAAACAACATCGCCCCGGTCCGCGAACTTTCCTGCCAGTTCATTGAGCATTGGCTTGTGAGCCCGACAGACTGAACAGCCGATGAACCAGAAATTAAGGACCAACACTTTGCCACGCAGGTGCGTTGGTGTCAGTTCTCTGCCGTCCAGTGTTCGAACCGCGAATTCTGGGGCAAGCATACCTTCCTGCGGTATCTTCTGAAGCCGAAATTCTGTGGTCCCGTTGTCCAGCTTCTTTACAAGAGTAGCGTCCGGGTAATGAAAATTCGCCATTCGGATATCGACAAACTCATTATTCGAGATCAGGTTCCCGTCTGAATCGCGGAAAATGGCCTTTGAGCCTACATTGGATTGGGCGAGGACACAACCTGCCAAGGCCATCATGAAAATCGACGAAAATATAAAGAAGCCCAAAGTTCGCATAGGGATAAAACATAAAAGAGACTTAGGCTTAAAGCAAGTTCCGTCATGTGTGTAAATGGTTGCGTTCGAGACAATTATCGCTATACTTACATTCGTTCCATCCAGTTTGATCTCGATGAAGTAGAGGGATGCAGTAGATGCTCGGCCGGACCATTTCGCATTACAAGATCCAATCGCAACTCGGCGAAGGCGGTATGGGCGTCGTATATGAGGCTGAAGATATCAACCTTGGCCGCAGCGTTGCGTTAAAGTTCCTCGCTCCGTCAATGGCCAACGATGAGGCCTTACTTCAGCGTTTTCAACGCGAGGCCAGGGCCGCGTCCGCTCTTAACCATCCGAACATCTGCACGATCCACGGCATAGAAGAATCTGATTCCGGGCATTTCATCGTAATGGAATTGCTCGACGGCGAATCGCTCGCTGACCGCATACGCCGTGGCCCTCTAGATGTTGAGTCGGTGCTGACACTTGGTGTGCAGATCGTAGATGCTCTCGAATCTGCGCACTCAAAGGGAATCGTACACAGGGATCTCAAGCCTGCGAATATCTTTATCACATCTCGCAACCAGGCAAAGATACTGGATTTCGGCCTTGCAAAGATCGACCAGAAAAAGCCCGATACTGCCTCGAATGTCCCGACGGCGATCGCGGACCATCTCACGTCTGCAGGAGCGACCATGGGAACGGTCGCATATATGTCGCCCGAGCAGGCCCGCGGCGAGATCACCGATGCCCGAACGGACCTGTTCTCGGTGGGCACGGTTTTATTTCAAATGTGTACGGGCACACTGCCGTTTCAGGGTGATACGACTGCCGTCGTCTTCGATGCGATCCTGAATCGCACGCCTTCTTTGGTCGATCAAATAAACCCGTCGCTGCCTGCCGAGTTGGGCAGGATCATCGGCCAGGCCCTGGAAAAGGACCGTGATCTTAGATATCAAAATGCGACTGACCTAAAAACCGCATTAAAGCGGCTAAAGCGAGACCTTGATTCGGGTCGGCATTCTGGCGAATCAAACTCGGCTATTCACTCGAGTCGCATGCCATCTTCTCCGACATATGAACATTCCATTGCGGTGCTTTATTTTGAGAACCTCAGCGGGATGAAAGAGGACGAATACCTTCGAGACGGCATAACCGAGGACATTACGACCGAGCTTTCGAAGATCCGCCGGTTGAAGACATTCTCGCGGGCGGTGGTGCTCCCGTACCGGGACAAGACGGTCACAGCCGGACAGGTCGGACAGGAACTCGGCGCGGCCTATGTCCTGACAGGCAGCCTGCGTCGGGCCGGCAACCGCATTCGCATTAACGCTCAGCTTCTTGACTCAGCTACCGATTTTCCCGTGTGGTCAGAACGTTATGACCGAGAGATGGAAGACGTCTTTGCCGTACAGGACGAAATAGCCTCCGAGATCGCATCTGCTCTCCGGATCACTCTCTCGCCGCAGGAACAGGAGGCGCTGAAGGCAAAACCCACGGAGAACCTGCACGCCTACGACCTATATCTTAGAGGCCGGAATTTTGCCCGGAGAGTTGGACGGCAGGATATGGAGTTCGCCCTACAAATGTACGAGAATGCCGTCGCTCTCGACCCTAAGTTCGCGGTCGCGCACGCAGCGATCGCAAATGTTTGTGCACAATACTATTACTACTTCGAGCGAAAGCAGGAATGGATCGACAGGGTAAATGCGGCAACTCAGAAGGCTCTCGCGACAGGCCGCGACGAGCCGGAGATTAGGTGTGCAGAGGCGTGGCTGGATTTCGCACAAGGCCGGTACGATTCGGCGGTCGATAAGATCCGTTCTGCATTGCATCGCGATCCTGACATCGATGGCGGGTATCATCTGCTTGGCCGAGCACTGTTCGAATCGGGCCGGTACCAAGAGGTCGTGGACATAATGGAAGACGCTCTGGCCCACGCGGGAGAGAATTACAACACAACCATCCCGATCCACAACTCACTGGGAGCCCTTGGCAAAGCCGACGCCCTCAGGAACTATACGTTCCGAGAAAATGCGATGCTTGAGGCCCAGCTCAAGAAAACGCCTGAAGACGCTCGTGTGCGTGTGCTGCTTGCGGCTAATTATGCTTATTTAGGCAGGAAGGAGGATGCGAAACGTGAGATCGAGCTTGCAATGGCCCTTCGGCCGAACGACACGATGATGCTGTACAACGTAGCCTGTACACTCTGTGAGATGGATGAATTGCCTGAAGCAATGGTCGCACTGAAGAAGGCTTGGGAGGCCGGATATAGGAATCCGGTATGGACCAGGAAGGATCCTGACCTTGCTAAACTTCACGGAAATCCCGAGTTTGAACGCCTATATCCGCCCGTTGATGATCAAGCAGTTAACGTTTCCCCGCTCTTTCCGAACGATTAGACGTCGGCTCCGTTTTCTGTGAAATGACAAAAGGTGAGGCCGCGGCCCCACCTTTTTCTATTGGCGAAAAATGAAACCTATTGGCCTTGGCCGAGGGAGTATCCTGGCTGGCCGTCGAAGTTATAAAGGTGTTCGGTCTTAATAAAATCAAGGCCGGCACCAGCAACGCGGCCAAGCAGGTCGATCACTTGCTGATGCGTGATCGTATCGCCCTGATTCTCGGCCATAAACCGGCAACGCCAATGATCGACGCAGAAGGTGTCGGGCTGACCTTTCGGGTAAACCTTCGTTCCGCGATTCGAGATCATGACCAGTTTCAAGCCGTCGCCATTTAGTTTTTCGATCTCAGGGCCCAGGTCATTACCCGCACCGTAAAAGCTTCCGTTCCACCAGTTAAGGAAAACATCGACTCCGACGAGGTCCTTCTTTTGCGGCTCGCGGATCGAATAGATCGGCTTCTTGTCGGCTTCCGCGACCTGGTCCGCCTTTTTATATTCAACGGCCTTTAAGGTCTCGGGCTTCTGGCCCAGGCGTTTCACCACCTCTTCACCGAATTCCTTTGTCCCAACCTTTTGTTTTGTCGTGCCGTCTCTCGCAATATCGTAAGTATGAACGCCATCCTCAATTGTCTTGAGCCACGCATTATGCGCAAGTTCAGCAATATCAGGCTGATCGATGTGGACCAACATCATCACGGCCCCGAGAAACAAACCGGATGGATTTGCCACATTCTGCCCTGCACGACGCGGAGCTGAGCCATGGATGGCCTCAAACATGGAGATGTTCTCACCAATGTTCGCCGAACCCGCAAGACCGACCGAACCGGTCATCTGCGCGGTCACGTCAGAAAGAATATCGCCGTAAAGGTTGGGCATCACCACCACGTCGAAATCCTGCGGCGAAGTAGCCAGCTTTGCCGCGCCGATATCCACGATCCAATCGCCTTTTTCAATGTCGGGATATTCGGCACCGATCTCGTCGAACACCTTATGGAATAGGCCATCGGTCTGCTTCATGATGTTGTCCTTAACGAAGACGGTCACATTCTTACGATTGTTCTTGCGTGCGTATTCAAAGGCATAGCGTACGATCTTTTCGCATCCAGGCCGAGTGATGAGCTTCAGGCACTGCTCGACCATGTCCGACTGGCGATATTCGATGCCGGCGTAGGTGTCCTCTTCATTCTCACGGACAATAACGACGTCCATCACGGGATGCTTTGTCTCGATGAAGGGATTGTACGAGACGCAAGGGCGGATATTCGCATACATTCCAAGTGTCTTGCGGACCGTAACATTTAGCGATTTAAAACCACCGCCCTGCGGCGTTGTGATGGGTGCCTTTAGAAATACTTTTGTGCGGCGAAGCGAGTCCCACGATTCGGGAGCGATGCCGGCCGTATTACCTGATAAATAGACCTTTTCCCCGATCTCGATCTCTTCGATATCGATGCGCGCTCCGGCTTCTTTCAATATATGCAGGGTCGCGTCCATGATCTCCGGCCCGATGCCGTCGCCACGCGCAACTGTAATAGGTACATTTGTCATGATGTTCAGTTTCCTTGAAATAGATGTGTGAAAATGACTAAACCCATAAGTTTAACCAAATCAGACCCTTCAATCAATTTGGCGCCGCGGCGACCAGATCTATCTTTGCCGCCAGATCGAGATCATGGTCAGTTATCCCCCCGCGATCGTGGGTTGTGGTGGCAACTTCGGCATAACCCCATCCGAACTTAATGTCTGGATGATGGTCGGCGTCTTCTGCTATTTCGCCCACTTTGTTGACAAAGGAGAGTGCCTCGGCAAAATTTGAGAATTTGAACTTTTTCTCGATCTTATCGCCGTCAAACTCCCAACCGGTCACTCCTGCTAGTCCAGATCTAACTTCTTCCGGGCCCAGTTTCCTGCGTTCCATCTTTTTGCTTCCGTTTCGTTACGATATAATTGTTGTTTGGTCATACTTATCATACCTGAAGCTTGGTTGTAATGAAGAACGTTTTCATTGGGTTCGCCTTACTTTTGTTAACTTCATTTCTCATATCGTGTTCGGGCGGCGAACGTGAACCTGCCTCGCCGATCGAGACCTTCAAGACCTACACAAAGGCAATAAAGCAGAAAGATGTAGAAACAATGAAACTTTTGTTGTCCGAAGCAACTATGAAAATGAACGAGCTTGAGGCGCAGGCTCGGGGAGTTTCGGTGGACGAAGTTGTCAGAAACGAAACGCTGTTTTCTGAGCACCAACGCACCGTGAAGTGGCGCAACGAGAAGATCAACGGTGATTTGGCAACGCTCGAGGTAGAGAATGCGATGGGCCAATGGGAAACGGTGCCATTTATCCTTGAACGCGGAGCATGGAAGATCGACAAGAAAGGTTATGCCCAGCGGCTTATGGAGGAAGCAACCAAAAGCAGCCAAGAGCTGGACAGCATAATCGATCAGAGCCGACAGCAACCGCAACAATAGGGGGACCGACCGTGGTAACAGTGAATCCTTTTAGGGCCCTGAGGCCGCCAGAGGGAAAGGCAGATCGCATCGCTTGCGTGCCATACGACGTCGTATCGGACGCCGAGGTGCGCGAGATAACGGCATCAAATCCAACAAGTTTTTTGCGAGTGACCCGGCCCGAAGCTGAATTCGGACACGATGACCCTGCTCGTGCTTTCAAAGAAGCAAGTTCGCTTTTGGAAAGATTCGTTGGGGACGGATTGCTCGTAAATGACAATGAGGCTTGCCTTTACGTCTATAGATTGACAGCGGGTGACCATCAGCAGACCGGTATTGTCGGGTGTTGTGCCATCGACGATTATGACAGCGGCCTTATCAAGAAGCATGAAAAGACGCGGCCGGATAAGGTTCGCGATCGAACGGACCACATGCTTGCGGTAAGCGCCCAGACCGGACTGATCTTTCTCGCATTCCGTAATACCGATGAACTGCGTCGGCTTACGTCTGATGCGACGGAGGCCGAACCGATCTATGATTTCGTTTGCCCTGCCGGGGTCAGGCAAACTGTTTGGCGAGTGAACAAGGCCGACGCGTTTGTAGAAGGTTTCAAGAAAGTACCAGAACTTTACGTCGCCGACGGGCATCATCGGGCTGAAAGCGCGTCACTAGCCCGCAGAGAGAAACGCGAGACAAACCCTGGTCACAATGGTACGGAGGATTACAACTTTGTCATGGCCGGCATCTTTCCGTCTGAAGATCTTGCTATCATGGCTTATAACCGCGTCGTCAAAGATCTTAACGGACGATCAGAAGAAGACTTCATGGCCCGGCTGAGCGAACTCTTTATAGTGCGCGAAACCACGGAAAGACAGCCTAAACAACGCGGCAGCTTTGCAATGTATTTTGGAGGCAAATGGTACGCCCTCCGATATAACGTCGAGAACGTCATGGATCCAGGTCCGCTAGAACGCCTGGATGTCCAGATACTTCAGATGAACGTCCTGGGGCCCATACTCGGTATCGGCGATCCCAGAACCGATAAGCGGATCACATTTGTCGGCGGCGGACGCGGGCTGAACGAATTAGAGGAATTGGTCGATCAAGGTGGAAACGCGGTAGCTTTCTCAATGTTCCCAACCACCATGGACGACCTGCTCGCCATTTCGGACGCCGGTGAAATAATGCCGCCAAAGTCCACCTGGTTCGAACCGAAACTCAAGGACGGTCTTTTTGTCCACCAGATCTGAACAATGAGCATGGACCTGGCATCGCTGCGAGCAGATTATTCGCAGCATCAGCTTTCAAAGTCTGACGTCGAGCGAGACCCGTTCACCCAGTTCGCCATATGGTTCAATGAGGCGATCGCTTCACAGGTACAGGAGCCGAACGCGATGCATCTCGGGACGAGCTCTTCAGACAATGTGCCGTCCGGCCGAACCGTCCTGCTGAAGGGATTTGACCATTCCGGTTTTGTTTTTTTCACGAATTACGAAAGCCGAAAGAGCCGGGAATTACTTTCGAATCCTAACTGCTACATCCATTTCTTCTGGAAGGAACTTGAACGTCAGGTGTTCATTTCGGGCACGGCAGAGAAGGTGGCTGCATCAGAGTCCGACGACTATTTTGCCGAAAGGCCTTATGAAAGCCAGATCGCCGCGTGGGCGTCAAGACAAAGTTCAATCGTCGAGTCTCGCAAGATACTTGAGGAGCGCTTTGACGAGCTGAAGATCAAGTATCCCGAGGGGAGCGTACCCAGGCCTGAATTTTGGGGTGGTTTTCGCGTCTCGCCGGTCGCTTTCGAGTTTTGGCAGGGCCGGCCAGGCCGCTTGCATGACAGGATATTTTACTCACCCGAGAACGGCCGCTGGAATATTCGGCGTCTGGCCCCCTGAACCGGCACAAGCATTTAAATTCTTTGCTTCCCGCCCGACCTAATGTTGCCTCTTTCATGACATCAACAAGCCTTAAAGGCTTCAGTTGAACCATAAACTCTCGACCTCGGTTCTCCAGGCTGAGAGCATCGTCTTGTCAAGCCGCAATATTCCCTCTCGGGTAACACCAGCTGGCGGTTTAACATACTCGGCTAACCGGTCGTAGATAGCTCCACGGTCGTTCTTGGAAACCCTTGAAAGCAGGTGCCAAAGCGTGACCATATCGTAAAAGTCTGCGTGTGCAAGCAAAGTTCGGACCGACCTGCTTCCACCGGAGCCAAAGTCAAAGTCTTCCAAAGCCTTGCGGAATCGAGGATCGGCCTCGACGGCGAACGGTGTCCCGATGCCCTTTCCCTTCATCGTCATACACATCATTCCCGCGGGTACGATCGACTCACGGCCTCGATCTTCGAGAGCAACGAAGCCGCCAGTTACGTGAAGTATGCTGTTTCCAACGCGGTCCACCTGCAGCGTGTACTCGCAGCCGAGGTCTACGGCCGAGCCAGATGGCGTATCGACCACAAACAGCCTTGGAGGGGCGAAGATCTTTGCATGGAGCTGCCCGCGGTCAAGGGCCAGCCGGTGCTCATCTTTGCCGGTGCGAACAAGTTTTACCCTAGAATTTGGGGCGATCTCGACACTTCCAATGTCGGCGACGGTTATCTTGGCTTTCGACCTTGAATCGGTCTCAAGCATCTGACCAACTGCTATCTCTCCGGGGCGGGCTCCATTTGCGATCGAGAGACTGCCTTCGAGCGTCTCGACCTTCCATCCCGCCACTTCTGCCGATCTTTGGCTTGGATCACCAACTCGCAGAGAATCGCTTGTCCCTGGATCTACACCGCTGCTCTGCCCCAAATCCGACCTTCCGTTCAATGATCCGACTTCCGGATCCGGACCCTTTTTCGGGTCTATGGCGGCGGGCAAAGCGGAATCAATAGCGACGGGAGATCTTTCGTCGGCAAAGAGCCCGAAATATACCGCCACAACAATAACGGAAACCGCGACCACCGAAACAGCAAACGCAAATACTTTTCGCAGATCGAACCGAGCCCCTTCTGGGATCGATGCCATTCGCGGGGCATCGCGGCCGTCGAGGACCTCCTGGATGCTTGACCAAACAGACAAAGGAGCGTCGCCTAGCTGAAGCTGTGACATCATCGCTGAACCGAGTGTAAGCTGATCGTATTCACGTCGGCATTCATCGCAATCGCCTAAGTGGGCCGCCACTGCCTCGTGTTCTTCGGGTGAAAGTTCGCCATGCACGAACTCCGGCAATTTTCTCTTGTGATGCTCTTGATTCATTTCCCGTCAGATCTCATTTCTCAGATGCCCTAGACGCTCTGCCAGCATCTTCAGCCCGCGGTTCAACCGTGATGACACCGTTCCGACCGAGCATTCTAGAACCTCGGCTATTTGTTGATAAGAGAGACCTTCGATGTACTTCAAAACGAGCGGGGCACGATATATCGGCTTGAAACTCCGTAATGCCGCCTGGACCTCTGAGACGATCTTCTCCGACCTCATTGATCGATCCGGATCAGGGGCTAAAGCCCGCTCGTTCCGTTCGAGCAATTCACCCAGACCGAACCAACGTCGGTTCTTTCGCGCTTCGTCGATACATGTATTTATCGTCAGCCGGTAAAGCCACGTAGTAAACCGCGAGTCGCCGCGAAAGTTCATGCCCGTGAACAATTTCAAGAAGACCTGCTGTGTCACGTCTGCCGCCTTGTCCTTGTCACCGCCGAAGAAATTGAGCGCTAATGAAAACACCCGCCGCTGATGCTGTACATAAAGCGAATGCATCGCCTCGCGGCTGCCCTGGCGGCATTCGTCTATCAGATCGTTGTGATGGTGTGCATTGTCGAGCACAATGGCAGCGTTCCCCATATTGAGCGTTAAGATCATTCTACTCTCTATCTGGTGTTGCCATCGAAAAGCCACGTACCCTTACTTACACTCGTTGATCGATCATATCCGCCGATGATCAAGACCTCTCCGTTGTTGAGCAAGGTTGCAGTTGCAAACAGACGGTGCGATCCGAAACCACCCGGGACCTCAGATGTCGCACCTGTGGCGGGATCATAGATCTCTGCCCCTTCGGACCCGCCCGCGATCAGAACGTTACCGTTCACCAAAAGGACCACCGCGCCATTTAGCTTGTAACGCGCCTTTCGCATCTCGCCGGCCAGCCTGAATGTTCGGGTGTTCGGATCAAATAGCTCGAGCGACGTATAGGCTCCCTCAGAATCATTTTCATCAGAGCCGCCAACGATCAGCACTTGACCATTTTTGAGCAGGACCGCGGCATGCTTGTGCCTCTTAACTCTTAGGTCGCGTATCCTCTCAAAACTCCCATCTTTCGGATCGAAAATCTCGGCCGTGGCAAAGATCTTAATGCTGGCCCGGCGGTCCTTATGTCCGCCGGTAATGAGGACCTTGCCATCTTTCAGAAGAGTCGCAGTATGCGATTCTCGCGGCGTGGACATCCGGCCGACCTGCTTAAATCTTCCGGTTTCCGGATCGAATATCTCCGCCTCCGCAAGAAATGTCCATCCGGTCCCGACTCCGCCAGCCAGCAAAATGCGTCCGTCAGAAAGGAGTGTGGCCGTATGCTCGCTCCTCGCGATGGTCATATCCGGCCCTTTTGCGAAAGTTCCTGTTTGCGGATCGAATATTTCCGTGCTTCGTAGATAATCCCCGTTAAATCCTCCTGCGATCAGCACTTTTCCGTTTGGAAGCAGTGTTGCCGAATGGCTGGCACGGGGCGCGACCAAATTGCCGACCGGTTCAAATCGTTCCGATGCACTTACGAATGTCTCGGCAGCGGCGATCGCCCGGCCGCCAGTTACGAATCCTCCAGCTATCAACACCCGGCCGTCTTTTAAGAGCGTTGCCGTATGTGCGGCCCGCGGTGATCTCATCTCGCCCGCTTCGCGGATCTTTCCGCTCGAAGCATTTGCAAATTGATTGGCCTTTGGCGTAATGCATGCAGTATCCGCGGCCGAGAAAAAGGTAGTTGTAATCAATATTAAGCTTAAGAAATCCATTCGTTTCTCCTATTTCGCACGGGCCATTGCCCAAACATCATTGCTGTAAACAAATCGCGTCTCGCCATTTTCAAGGTGTGATGACTTACCGCCGGTCAAATATAATTTGTCCTCATGGACCCAAGCGGAGACGGCTCCGCGCGGTGACCAAGGAGCGGAAAGCTGCGTCCAGTTGGTGCCGTTTTCGCTAATCAGCACTGCACTCTTAAAACTTCCTCCGCGATTTGCTCCAACCAACCAAAGCTTGTTATCAAAAACCACGGCAGTGCCGCCCCAATTGCGATCGAGGTTGGTCTCCACTCTTTCCCAGGCCTTTCCGTCTCTTGTTTTCCAGACCTCCCGTTCAGACCCAGCGTTCATCTTGACATGACCGTCGATGACGCCGCCCCCGAATAGCCATATCTGATTCTTGAAGACGGTCGCGATCCCGCCGGTCCTAGGGGACCTTGGTGCCGCGGCTGCCACACGCTGCCAGTGAACCGCGTCTTCTGAATGCCACACGTCGTTCAAGTATCGCCTTCCGTCGTAACCGCCAAAGATCCAAATTTTCCCCTCATGGACTGCGGTCGCGTAGAAGATTCGCTGGGGTAGGTTCGATGTTTCGGCAACAACCTCCCAACTCTCAAGGTCTCGCGTCCGTTTGATTTTGGTCGATACAGTAAACAACTCGTAGTTTCCGGTCATTTCGCCAAGAGCATAGATTGCCCCTTTAAATTGAACATGACTAAGATAGGCGTTGTTTGTTCCGCTCTTGGGTAACGCTGTTTTCTTCCAAGTTTTTCCGTCGGCAGAAACCCACGCACCATTGGTCAAGGCGACCATCTTTTTGCCCCACGGATAAACCGGGTAGTTATAGCCGGGAGGATAATCGGCAGCTCTCGTTATATTTTTCCATTCATATCGGAACTGGTCATTTCCGCTGAAGAGGAGTGAAACTAAAAGGATAAGGGAAAATTGGATCATTCTGGCTCCAAAGGATGTGCTCCAGTATGTTATTCACAATACGGTCCCAAAATACGTTGCCGGCTCGGATGCATGAAATTCATCATCCTAAGCCGTTGAAGGGAGTGGCTATTCCCTCCGGTCCAGCGTCATTCAAGGGCAAGCCCGTTCGGGTATGGTTTCGAACTTTCTGAGAATCATATTTTTCATTTGTCCTCAAAAGGAACTGGCAAAATCGGTCATTCCGTTTGTCCTGTATTTTGGATTCGTCGATAATTAGACGGATGTCTGCAGTAGTTTCTTCCATTTTTTTGCTCGAAACAGAAAGATTGATCATCCGGCCTTACACTCCCGATGATCTTGAGGAGTTGATCGAGATGCGCTCCGATCCGGACGTGTATCGTTATCTCGGGGGGATCGAGCGGCAAAACCGAACCGAGATCACCAAACGTTTTCAGTTCTATCTCGACTGCTACAAAAAATTCGGCTTCGGTATGTCCGCAATGATTTGGAAAGAAAACGGTGAAACGATTGGCGGGAGCGGCCTTCAGCCGTTTGAGGACACAGGAGAGATCGAGGTTGGGTACAGCCTAAAGAAGGCGTATTGGCGTCGCGGGATCGGGTATGAATGCGCGATAGCGTGGCTTAAATACGGATTCGAGGTAGCGGGTCTGGAACGAATTGTCGCAGTTTGTGATAAGGACAACATAGGCTCATGGCGAATTATGGAAAAATGCGGGATGACGTTCGAGAAAATGGAATTAGCGTATAAGATGGACTGCAAATTTTACGCGATCTCGAAAGACGAGTTCTTGAGAGGGACAAGCGCGGTATGACCAGAGTATTAGCAGCTTTCATAGTCGCGATTTTTCTTTTCAGCCTTTATTCACCGGCTCAACAGTCGGACCGATTAAACTGGATCACGTTGAAGTGAGTACAGTGAAGATAAAGCTAGAGGGTCTCTATTCGCCTCGAGGTTCCATCGAGGTACCCGTGCTGGCGATAATGGCGAAGAACCCCATACGGCCGGCAGAGATGGAAGAGAAATACAAGGCGATCGCTCCGAGAATTGATTACCAGGTTTGGGCAGGCGTCAGTCACTTTCTTCATATGGAAAAGCCTCGTGAGTTTAACCAGCAGGCCGCACTTTTCATATCAAGGAACAAACTCCTGTAACCCTTTGACATGACACCTTGGTCACTCCTATCCGAATCGTCCCGGAGCCGACGATGATGTAAACTCTTCCGTTGAGTTGGGAACTTGTGAGAATGCTTCCCCGCCATTATGAACATCAGCTACCCAAAGCTCATTTTTGCGATCCTCCTCACCATCTATTTTTTGTGGATCGCGATCGACCCAATGGCCGGCAGCTTTCTCGATCTGGTCGATCTGCCGATCCATGAAACAGGCCACTTGATATTTCGGCTATTTGGCGAGTTTATGATGATTGCGGGCGGTTCGCTGTTTCAGGTCATCGTACCCGTCGTTTTCGTTGCATATTTCTGGTGGCATGAGAAGCTTTATTCAGCGGCTATAGTGCTTTTTTGGGTTGGGCAGAGCATCATCAATGTTTACGTTTACGCGGCGGATGCGGTGGTAATGCAGCTCGTGCTGACCAGCGGGCTTACAGGGAGCGAAGGCAGCTTTCACGATTGGAACTATATGCTGACGCGGTTAGGCTTGCTTGAATCGACAAAGATCGTTGCTGGAATAATACGTGCCTTGGGCACACTTACCATAGTTGCGGCAGCCATCTTCTCCATCTACCATTCACTGAATTCTCCGGTACAGGAGTTTGAGGGGATATGAAGGCCACGCTTATCACAGGAGCGTCCGGCGGGATCGGCGAAGCTTTTGCTAGGCGTCTCGCCAGTGATGGGCACGATCTCGTGCTTGTTGCCCGATCGGCCGATAAATTGAAGGCTCTTTGCAGCGAACTTGAATCGAAACACGATATAACTGCCCATTTCGTCTCGGTCGATCTAACCGGGCACGAGGCCGACAAGCAACTTTTTGAGGAAACCGAAGCGAACGCTATTGAGGTTGACTGCCTTATCAACAATGCAGGATTCGGATCGATGGGTGATTTTGTGGCCCTCGACCCGGACCGTGAGCTTTCGATGATCCGGCTTAATGTCTCTTGCCTTGTTGCCCTTACGCATCGATATTTGCAAGGTATGAGAAAGAGAAGGCGCGGAACCATCATAAACGTATCGTCGGCGGCAGGCTTTCAGCCGATACCGTTCATGGCTGTTTATGCGGCTTCGAAAGCCTTTGTAACCTCCTTTTCCGAAGCGATAGCTGCGGAAAATCGGCCGTACGGTATCAAGATCCTCGCCTTGTGCCCGGGGTCGACCGAGACGAATTTCCATGAGAATGCAGGCATGGACCGAGCACTTGGTTTTAAGGGACAGGAGTCGGCCGAACAAGTAGTTGAAACCGCGCTAAAGGCCATTGCGTCAGACCGCTCTAAGATCGTCTCCGGCTGGACGAACTGGCTTGTGGCATCAGGTGTGAATTTTGTCCCAAATACCTTGATAACACGGATCATGGCCGGTAGCTTGCGAGAACGCTTTCAAGAGAAACAGGGCTGATGCTTGCGGAAAGTGTTTGATCCGTTTGCGGCGGCAAAGTTGCAGGGGCAGGATGTTAAGAGAGGATTGAGACGGTACGGCAGCAACTTAGTGTTTCCGGCCTAACTGGACGAATTTATGAAATTTACGGTGCTTGGCAGCGGCTCAACCGGCAATTCCATGCTGATCGCAACGGAGCGAACCAAGGTTCTTGTTGATGCGGGTTTGAATCGTCGGGAAACGCTGAGACGGCTTGAATTGGTAGGCGTTAACAGCTCTGAGCTTGACGGCGTGATCATAACCCACGAACACAGCGACCACGTCGGTGGGTTGAGAAACCTTATGGCCGAAATACGGTGCACCGTTTTTATCTCGGGCGAAACTGAAGAGGCTTATTACAGCACACCAAGACCGAACGGCAACGGAAACGATGAAGGCCTAAAGCGACAGGCCGTGTTGAGAAACAGGACCGCAAAGATAGAATCAAACCGGGAATTCCGTATCGGCGACATCGATTTCGAACCCTTCACGGTGCCGCACGACGCGGCTGACAATTTCGGTTTCGTTGCAAAGAGCGCGGGCGTTCGTTTTGCTACGCTGACCGATTTTGGACATATTACCGACTCGATGAAAGAAATGCTCTTGAATTGTGATGCGATCGTCATCGAATCAAATCACAGTCGCGACATGCTGCGGGCCTGCCCGCATTACAACTGGAACCTTAAGCAGCGTATAGCCGGGCAACACGGCCATTTTTCTAACGAAGATCTTGCGGATTGGCTCCAGAACGATTTCGACGGTGCGGCTAGGGATATCGTCCTCGCCCATCTCTCGCAAAAGGCAAACGACGCTCACCTTGCGCGTATAACTGCCGAAACGGCTCTGAATAGCAGGCCGCCGCTGTTTTCGGCTGAAACAAGGATCACTCTTTCCAGCCATTCGGAACCATCCCAATGGTTCTCTTACTAATTAGCTGCCTGCCGCTCCATACCTCAAATTTCTCACTTCGATCGTTTCTCGATCCGCAACGCCGCGAAAGGTCATTCGATGAATGGGGCACGGTCCATTTTCCCGAATGGACTTCAGGTGGACAGATGAGCCGTACCCCTTATGACCGGCGAAACCATAGTCGGGATACTCAAGATCGTAGTGTTTCATCAGAGCATCACGAAATGTCTTAGCAATAACGGATGCAGCCGCGATGGAGTATGAGATCGAATCGCCTTTGATGATCGCTTTTTGCGGAATACTGAGCCTCTTTAGGTGGAGTGCATCGATGAGGAGATGATCAGCCGCAGGCTCCAGGGCAGCGATCGCCTTGAGCATAGCAAGTTTGGTAGCTTCCAGTATATTGATCCGGTCGATCTCGTCCGCTTCTACTATCCCTATCGAATATGCGACCGCGTTCTCGCGAAGCTCGGCAGCTATCTCGTCACGCCGTTTCTCTGAAAGTTTTTTGGAATCGTTCAGCCCCTTTGGAACCGGCTTTTCGCGGTCGAGGATACAAGCGGCGGCTACGACCGGGCCGGCGAGGCAGCCTCGTCCAACCTCATCAACGCCGGCTACGAAGCGATAGCCTTCGCTTCGGGCCTGGTCTTCGAGATCGAATCCTATTTGCCAAGCAGATCGTTCCGGCTGTAATTGAAATTCGTGCACCTGGCACAATTCTACAACTTGCCCGGGCTGCAGAAAAACTCAACCATCTGTGCGCCTTTGTCGCGGTGTCAAGAAAGAGCGAACATTATTAAAGAAGGGCGTTCGCGAGCCGTCGTTGAAAATGTTACAACGGCCTCACGACGCCCTATCTAACTGGCCCAACTGAACTATTTCTTCCCGCCGCCCTGGGCCTTGTTGCGGGTATCCTTTTCCTTGATCCGAGCCGCTTTTCCGCGAAGGTCACGCAAATAATACAGTTTTGCGCGGCGGACTTTACCTCGGCGAACAACGTCTATGTGATCGACGACCGTGGCATGCAGAGGGAAAATGCGCTCCACGCCCACGCCAAAACTTACTTTCCGAACCGTTATTGTCTCACGCGCACCACCGTGCTTGCGGGCGATAACGATCCCTTCGAATACCTGAAGACGTTCTTTGTTTCCTTCCTTGATGCGCACATGCACCTTGACGGTATCACCGGCCTGAAATGCCGGGATATTCTCCCGCAACTGAGTTTTCTCTACCAGATCTAATCTGTTCATATCGATTTCGGCCAGAGGTCAGCGGAACTGGTCCCGCTCACATTTCACCATTCTCTCCTTCCAAAAGGTCCTTTCTAAACTTCCTAGTTTTCTCCAGCGCCTTTTCACGGCGCCATTTCTCTATTTCGGCATGATTGCCTTTCAAAAGCACATCGGGGACTTTCATCCCCCTGAATTCGGCGGGCCTTGTATAATGCGGACAGTCGAGCAGCCCGCTGGAAAACGAATCATTTGCCGCCGAAGTCTCACTTCCCAAAGCGTCAGGAAGCAATCTCACAATTGCGTCAACCAGTACAACGGCCGCCGGTTCGCCACCCGAAAGAACATAATCTCCTATCGAGATCTCATCCGTGACGAGAGCCTCATTTACTCGCTCATCCACGCCTTCATATCGTCCGCAGATGACCACCATTCTTTCCGTTTTTTCCGCAAGCGTACTCACCAAAGGCTGCCTCAGCGGTTGGCCCTGCGGCGATAGCAGGACGACCCTTGTTCCATTAGGGTAACACTCCCGTTCGCTCGTGCCGAGAAGATGCTCGACAGCGAGAAAGATCGGTTCCGCCTTCATGACCATCCCGTCGCCGCCGCCAAACGGACGGTCATCCGTCATCTTGTGCTTGTCGGTCGCAAATTCGCGAATGTCGTGAACGTTCAATTCCACGATACTTGCAAGCCGAGCCCGGCGGATTATTCCAAAATCAAAGACCTGCCCGAAAAATTCGGGGAAAATTGTAAGAACGTCTATTTTCACGTCGGATCTGCGATCTTAGAGTTTCGATGCTTCGCTCTGAAATCTAAGATCCAAGATCTAAAATTCAAGAAGCCCTTCCGGCGGATCGGCCACTATCCGCTTAGCTACAACATCTACTTCCACGCAGATGGCTTTCGCGAAAGGGATCATCAACTCCCGTTCGGCCCCGCCAACAAGAAGAACTTCCGTCCCGCCGGTCCGCATCACTTCGCGTACGGTGCCAAGCGTCTCGCCCGCGACCGTCTCGACGCTGCAACCTATCAGCTCCCAGTCGAAGAATTCGTTCTCTCCTAGCTCGACCGCTGCTTCTTCATTGACGCAGATCTCAGCACCTCGGAGAGCTTCAGCCGCTTCCATCGAATCGACGCCTTCGAATTTGAAAACGATCCGGTTCTTCTGAAACCAGAAGTCCTCGATCTTCAATCGCCGCCGTTCCACTTGCCGAAGCAAAGCGGTCACTTCCCTTAACCCTTCAAAACGTTCCGGAAAATCGGTTAGGACCTCCGCAACCACCTGGCCGCGCAAGCCCCGGGTTCGGACGATCTTCGCGATCGCAACGAGTTCCGGCTCCAATTCTTTAGTCCTCTTCGAGTTCGAGGTGATAACGCTTTCCGTGCTTTTGCCCGCTGACATAAAGCAGGCTCCGGATCGCCTTGATCGTGCGCCCCTCACGGCCTATCAAGCGGCCGTAATCGTCCGGTGCAACCCTGACACTTAACCGCACATTCTTCCCATCGCCCTGCTCGTAAACCTCAACCAGATCGGGCGAGCCGACCAAAGCCCTGACGACTTTTTCAATGGCTTCTTTCATTCAAACGGAACGATAAAAATCTGACTGCAGAGGCGAGCTGCCCTTTTACTCCTCAGCCTTTACCGTCTCTTCTGCCGGAGCTTCTTCGGAAGGAGCATTGGCCGCGGGCGTCGGTTCGCCGTCTTCAGCCGGAGCCGCCTCGGCAATTTCCGCTTCGGCTGCGGAGGCGGCCTCAGAGGCGGCTTTTTCAGCCGCTATACGCTCTGCTTCGAGACGTTCCGCCTCGGCGCGCTTTGCTTCCTCACGAGCCTTTCGATCTGCTTCCTTCTTCTCCAATCGAGCCTGCATAGCAGCAGCCTTTTCTTCTTCGGTCTGAACTGGATTGTTCTTGATCAGGCTCTTTACCGTCTCGGTCGGCTGTGCTCCGACGCCGATCCAATACTGGATCCGTTCGTGTTTCAGATTCACCTCGGCCGGATCGGCCATCGGATCGTAAGTGCCTACGTTCTCGATGTACGAACCGTCACGCTTAGACCTTTTTTCCTTTACCACCAGGCGATAAAAGGGTTTCCCCTTTGCACCCATTCTCATCAAGCTAATTGCTAACATAATTTTCTACAGAGAGGTTAGATCCCACAGCCTGGGCCACTAACGTCGTTTCTTGTGTCTTTTTTTCCTTTTTATACTTTTTGACGCGGAACCGTTCGGTTCATCGTCATAGCTGCCGGCCGGTCTGCTGCCAAGCAATGCTGAAAGTCCGTCGGGTGCGGGTCCACCAGCTCCAAGCAATCCACCAAGGCCGCCTGTTAGACCACCCATCATTTTTCTTCCGAGACCAGAAAACAGGCCCCCTTTATTGAACTGGATCATCATTTTCCGCATCTGCTCGTACTGGCGGAGGAGCTGATTTACTTCGGCGATCGTGCTGCCCGAACCTTTTGCAATACGGGTCTTGCGGCTGGCGTCGATGACCTTGTGGTTGTTGCGCTCGCCGCGAGTCATCGAATCGATGATCGCCTCGGTCTTTTTCATCTGCACATCAACTTCTGCTGATTGCTCATCTGAAAGCGCGAGGCCGCCGGTCAATTGTTCCGGCAGCATCTTCATAAGCTTTGACATCGACCCGAGCTTTTTGAACTGTCCGAGCTGGCTGCGAAAATCTTCGAGCGTAAACTGATTGCTCGTCATCTTTCGCAGTTGTTCCTGGGCCTCGTCTTCGTTGATCTTGCCCTGGACCTCTTCGATCAGCGTGAGCACGTCACCCATGCCGAGGATACGCTGAGTTATTCGGTCTGGATAAAAAGGCTCGATGGCGTCGTATTTCTCGCCAACGCCGACGAATTTCACGGGCTGGCCGATGACCTGCTTGATCGAAAGGGCAGCACCGCCTCGTGCGTCGCCATCCATCTTGGTCAGGACGACGCCGGTGATGCCGACGCGTTCATGGAACACTTCGGCGGAACGGACGGCATCCTGGCCGGTCATCGCGTCCGCAACGAACAGGACCTCGATCGGGCGGGTCTCGGCCTTGATCTGTTCGAGCTCGGCCATCAACTCGTCGTCGATATGCAGACGGCCGGCCGTGTCGATCATCAAGGTGTCGTAACCCATTTCCTGGGCATGCTTTACGGCTCCCTTGACGAGCGTCATCGGGTCGTTGGTCTCTTTGTCCTGATAGACCGGAACCCCGACGGCCCCGCCAACGACACGGAGTTGTTCGCGTGCGGCAGGGCGGTAAACGTCCACCGAAACGAGCAGAGGCTTGCGATCCTGATTGTCGCGAAGCCAGCGCGAGATCTTACCGGTTGAGGTGGTCTTACCCGAACCCTGCAGCCCGACGATCATCACGACGTTCGGGATTTGCTTCGTAAAAACGAGCCGCGAAGACGTTCCGCCCATCAGATCGACCAGCTCGTCATAGACGATCTTGACGACCTGCTCGTGCGGATTCAGGCCCTGCCAAACTTCCTGGCCCTCGGCCTTTGCACGTACCGCTTCTACAAAATCCTTTGCTACCTTATAGTTAACGTCGGCTTCAAGAAGCGCCATCCGGATCTCGCGAAGCGCCGCGTTCACGTGCTCGGGCGTAAGCTTGCCCTGCCCACGCAGATTCTTCAGCGTTTTCTTCAGCTTGTCGGATAACGATTCGAACATATCGACACACTACTCAAGGCGCACTGCGGCTGCAAGAGTCGAAACCATAAATAATACAGGGATTGGCGGCGGGTGACAAGTGAGCACGGGTGCGCGGAGGGCACTCGGCGGCCCGGGCGGAGAACCGCTGCCGCGAAGGGGAAAGGCGGCGAGGGAATGGTGAACGAGTGTTGCGCACGGCTGATCGTTGGCGGATCAAGTTTAGGTTTTAGCTGTAAGTCGTTAGCTATAAGCCTTGAGCTTTAGACCGGGAAATGGCCGGCGGCAGTCCCCGTTTGTTTCATTCTCTTCTATTCTTCTTTATCGCAAAAGCAGGGTTGCGATGTTGAAATAAATTACCAGCGTAAGAATGTCGGCAAAGGCAAGCGTGACGGGGCCGGCGGCGATCTTTGAATCTTCGTGGATAGCGTGGAGCAGCGTCGGGATGCTCAGGCCGATGAGCCCTGCCATAAACACGGACAGCGTGATGCTGCCGCCGATGACGAGGGCCGCATCTGCCGCACCGCGCCAGACAAAAGCAAGCGTGCCGACGACCGCACCGCATACCCCGCCCAACAAAAGCGTGGCCGCGGCCTCTTTGCGAAGCTGGCGGATGAATTTGCCGAGCGAGGGGGTGCCGAAGTGAAGATTCTGCAAGGCGACGGTCATCGATTGGATGCTGACGCTCTCGCCAAGCGCGAGAACCAGCGTGATGAAGAACGCCAGGATGATCGCTTCGGCCAGTGTTGCCTCGTAAAGGCCGGTGAGCAGGGCGCAGATCGTGCCGCTGGTCATCGTCGCGATCAGCCACGGAAACCGGAACCGAAAAATGCCGAACGCCGATTTGCCCTTTATCTCATTAATGCCGAAACCGATCATTTGAAAAACGTCGTCAAATCGGTGCCGCTCGGCGAACGACAGTGTCTCTTCGGTAAACAGACCCGCATCGACCACGCCGAGGATGCGGCCATCGTCATCGAGCACCGGAAAGGCGAGAAGCTTATGGCTGACGAACATCTCGCAGGCATCGATGACCTTTGCCGTATGCGGCAGCGAGATTATGTTCCTGGACATCAATTGACGGATCGGCACGTTCGGCATCGAGGTCAGCAGGCGACGCGTTGGAACGGTGCCGATAAGGCGCTCGTCATTATCGATCACGTAAAAATAGACGATGCGTTCGCCGATGCCCTCGGCCCGGATCACGCGGAGTGCCTGCTCGACGGTAAGCGTCTCGCTCAGCTTCGGAAAATCGGTCCGGACCCAGCGGACGACCGGATCGTTCAGATGATCAAGCCGGTTCGGATCGATCGTGTTGTGGATGTTCTCTCCAATGGTCTTGCCCATATAACTTGTTGCTTTCAAGAGGGGCGGCCGACGACTTGAGACAATAGTGCCTGCCCCGATATCAGGTTACTCGGAATTCGGGTTTTGCGGTCAGGAGAGCTTGGCAAGCGGTGGAGAGCGGTCGGACGAGGACGTCAATTCAAACTTAGAGGGTGCGGCGACGACAATAAGGGATACTCGCGCCGAGCTGATCTCAGCAATTCGAGGACCAAGTGCAGTAATACGGGAGGCTTCCGCAGGTGTCTGAGAGTCGGCATGGGTCTTTTTGGTCGAATGCTTAAGGGCCGACGCGTTATGCGGATCAACAGAATATTGGTAGGAGGCCGGCCTGCCCACGGGGGACATCTCGCTTGCCGATCCAGCCTTCTCAACGAACGGAAGCAGGTGCAAACCTTCCCCGCGTGAGCAGCATAGGCAGAAAAGCAAGATGGCCAGAACTGCCAAACGGCCTGCCACGCACCTTGTCAGGAACAACATCACCATCGAATTTTTCTTCGTTCATTTTAGCACGGAACTAACCTCAACCCTTATTTGAATTGGCAAGTACTCTATCGATGGCCGCCAGGGCCTTTTCAGCACGCAAGTAGAGGATGCAACGGGGCTCACCATAAACCTCGCATCGATAGCCAGGGCAGGGCTGGCAGTCAAACTCTTCGAAGACGACCTCATGAGGGACCGCGTCCGCCGGATCCCAGGGGCTCCAATGATCTCGGTTGGAAGAACCGAAAACCACGACACATGGGGTACCAACGGCCGCGGCGATATGCGCGATCCCAGAATCGTTGCCGACAAACATCAAGGCTTTCGAGGCCAGCGCGGTGATCTCCGGAAGCGTCAGGTAGTCAAAGGTCTTTATCGGTACTGACGCCGCTTTTTCCAACTCCAGCAGAACACCGGATTCGTTCTTTGAAGCAACGGCTATGGAAACAATTCCTTTCGAAGCAAGATGTTCGGCGGCGCGGGCAAAATTTGATACCGGCCATTGCTTTGTAGCGAAAGCCGCTGCAGGATGAAACAAGGCAAAGCCGGGACAGGTGAACTCTCCGTTCACGTAACCGAGCTTTTTCTCGATCGTTTCGAGGGCGGCAGCGGCGATCGGAAGGCTGCTTCCGGGAGGATCGTCCACGGATATACCAACAGAACCTATCAGGGCGAGCTGTTGTTCTGCCGAGTGTGTCCGGCTCGCGCCCCAAAAATCCGCCGCGGGCCCGCATCGGTGATCGTATAGGAATGAATACTGATATGTTCGATAACCGACGCGGTGGCGGGCACCGCTTGCAGCGGTCAGGAAGGTACTCGTCGTGCCGCCGTGGAGGTTGAAGACAACGTCGTAACGTTCTCGTCGCAGCCGTCGGATCAGGCCTAATCGGCTGAGGTTTCCTTTCCCGACCGTGATTACGTCGTCGACGGCCTCGAAACCCGAAAGGAGAGGTGCGACCCAATCTTCCAGAAGGATATCTATGCGTGCACCGGGAAGAGCTCGTCGAAGGGCGATCAACGAAGGAGTGGCAAGTACGGTGTCGCCGATCGAACGAAGCCGAACCACAAGTACCCGTTTCACACTATCCCAGTCGATGCCCATATTGGAGAATGGGTGTCGGACAACGGACAACTCCTTTCAACTATCCATTTTCCATCGTCTGTTCTTCATTTCTCAACGGTGGCTTCTTCGACGATCATCACCGGTATCTCGTCGCGGATCGGATAAACCAGCCGACATTCCGTACTCTCACAAGTGAGGAAGGTCTGCTCGTCGTTGATGTGCACCTTGGACCTACATTTCGGACAACGAAGTATTTCGAGCAACTCTGGGCTTATTGCCATATACGAACTCCAGTGCGACCATTTTATTACGTTCGCCACTGGAAACGAAAAGGACAGGAAGCCCGATGCTCCTGTCCTCAAGTTTATTGAAGCGCGACCGTCCTATTCGGCAGGAGGTTCAGCCCTTGTGCCACATTCGGGGCAGAATTTGGCTCCGGCGGAAAGCTCAGCCTGGCAGCCGGTGCATTTAGCCTTTTCCTGCGAAATTCCACATTCGGAACAGAATTTCGCTCCTTCCCGCAATTTCGCGCCGCATTTTACGCAAGGAACCTGGACGATCTCCATCTTCCCGCCGCATTCGGCGCAGAACTTCGCCCCGATCGCATTCTGCTTGCCGCAGCTAGGGCAAGAGACGGTTGCCGGCGACGCACCGCCGGGTGTTGCAGCGGCGTTCGCTTGAGGGCCGGCTCCAAATGCATTGGCCATCTGGCCGCCGACCGCAAAACCCGCACCAAGTCCGGCACCCAACCCGGCACCGCCGCCTTCATTCTGTGCAGCATCGCGTAAGGCATCCGCTGCCTGGAATTGAGCATATCGCTGGGCATCTCCGAGAGCTCCCATCGAAGCGCGCTTGTCCATCGCAGCCTCGACCTCGGGCGGAAGCGAGATATTCTCGACGAAAAACTTGGTCACCTCGAGGCCCCAGCTTCCAAAATCTTCGTTGATCTTGCTGCGGATCTGGTCGCCGAGTTCCTTATATTGGGCTGCAAGATCGAGAGCGGGTATCTTCAATTCGCCGAGAGCGTCTGAGAACTCGGTGACGATCGCACGCTTGAGCTGGCCATCAATATCCTCGGTCTGAAAATGGGCGTTGGTACCCGCTATCTCTTTGATGAACCCGCCCGGATCGGCAACCCTGAGGCTGTAAGCACCGAATGCACGCAGCCGGACAATACCGAAATCCGCATCTCGGAGCATTATCGGGTTTGACGTGCCCCACTTCATATCCGTGAACTGCTTGGTATTGACAAAATAGACCTCGGCTTTAATAGGCGAGTTAAAACCGTACTTCCAAGCTCCAAGCTTTGACAATATCGGCGTGTTGCCGCCCTCGACAGTGTAGCGGCCCGGTGTAAAAACATCTGCCACCTGGCCCTCGAAAACAAAAACCGCTGCCTGCGACTCGCGAACGATCAGCTGTGCACCGTTCTTTATCTCCTGCTGATAGACTGGAAACCTGTAAAGCAGCGTGTCCTGCGAATCATCGAGCCATTCAATGACCTCAATGAACTGATTCATCGCCGCTTCCTTTACCTTGTCGATTATGCTCATTCCGAGGATCTCCTTTTTGGATGTCTAACGATAAAATATAGCACAAAGTTTCCCTTATCGAACGAACGCGAAAGGTCCAAACCGGCAGGTCAACTGTCAATGGGCGGCGATGATCGGCCGTTTTCAGAAACCGGCGGGCGAGGCCTGTAAAAGATGAGGCCGATGAATGCACCAAAGCCGGCCCCACCAATATCAAGCAGGACATCCGCAGGTGAGCCAGTCCGCTTCGGGTCGAAGGACTGCAGGCCCTCATCGACCGCCGCAACCAGACTGGACAACATCATTGCAAAAAAGAACACGAGCCCAAAACGGGGAATCTCGTTGAGCAGGCGAAGGCAGCGAACAGATAGCAGGCCGAGCACTGCGTATTCAACGAAGTGCGCTGATTTCCTTATCAAGCCATGGAGAAAAACAAGGGTTTCTAACGAAGCGTCGGGGAAGAAAAACTCAAGGATCGGGCGTATAAAGCGCGAGGTATGGACAGACGCCCCCGCACCGCTGCCGAGAACGAGGATGACACCGATCCAAAAGAAAAGCGGCGCATAAGCCCAAAGGCGTCCGCGCCGCTGGTTTTCACGAGTTCCCTGATCCGAATTCAAACCTTCATTAGCCCATCGACCCGCCGACAAGATACAAGACCAGGCCGAGTATCATCAAGCCCACGGGCGGCCATTGCGTCTTTTGCATGAAGGCCGAGATTATGCCCACGATAGGCTGAAAGAAAATATTCAGGACACCCCACAGGGTACCCCCCATCTTGAAAGAAACAACAATGTTCCAGATCCAACCAACTAATAAAAGAATACCGCCGATCATCACCAAAATGCTCATTCTTTCCTCCGATCAGATCGTTTTGTAATGGAAAAGCACGCAAAGCATAATCGAATTCTACGGCAAATTCAAACTTTGCGGGCAGAATGCCTCAAGCCCGGCGAGCACTGCATTAACTCACTCCAACGCTGCCATTTTAAAAGGAAACGCTGAGGATCATTTGGCAGGACGAGCCGGAAGAATAGCTACGGCAGAGATCCAGTCGATGAATCCGTACTGTTTATTCCGTTTCCGGCACGTGCGAATGCTACCTGTCTGAAACCTTCGGACCGAAGAATATCCGAAGAGATGTATAGGGCATATGGGCGTTATAGTTTTGCGCCGGAAAGACGGCGACCGGGGTTGCAAAAGGGCTGACGAACGCCGATTCGCGATAAGAATTGTATTGGTAACCCAGGTTCCAATCCACGTTGCGCGAGACCCTGACCGCAAGCTTTATCTCGGGGTTATGAGACCGCATCGGATAAGAGGTGATAATGTCCTCTGGCCGCTCGATCACGCGGTCCCCCTGGCCGCGGTCGTCGCTTATGCGATAACTCGCATAGACCGAAAGCCGTTTTGCCGGACGGACAGTGACGTCGAAGAAGAAAAAGCTGTCACGAATATAGAACTCGCTCCGGCCCAGCCGAAATTGCGTGCTCGGAACAATCGGCGTGCCGATCGGAACAAGCACATCGACGCTGCTGCGCAGATCGATGTAGGTGTAGCCGGTATTGAGGCTGAAGGCCGAGGTTGGCGACCAGTCCAGATCGCCCGAGAATATCCGGGACTTCGTGTTCGCGATCGTCTCGGTCGCGGGAAATAGGAGAACGCCTGCATTATTGAATATCGGGACCGAAGTTCCAGGGTTATCGCTATCCTTGGTGATCGCCGAGATGTTGAGCGTTACATTCTTTATTGTGGTCCTGCTTCGGACACGGAAATTGAAAGTATCGTTATTCGCAAGCCTTGTGAACACATTGTCCGACTCGCCTCGTTCGACGTCCATAAAGATAGACCAGTTTGAGGTCGGCTTTATCTTTGCGCCCGCAATAAGAGAATGTGTGGTGTTCTCGAGTTCTTCATCGGTCGAACGTGTAGTGGCGCCTGAGATCAGGTTAAGGTCGCGGCCTGAGACCCCGGCCTGTCGATGCGTGTAGCGATACCCTACGTTGAATCCGAATCTGCGATTCACTTGAAAGTCTGCCTCGACAAGATCAGAGAATCTCTTGAGCGAGGTGGCACGCCAGGAATAGGTCCGGGTGGTTGATGACGGTTGGGGAACGCCTGCCGCATTGGTGAGAGCGGCAAATTCGAGAAAGGTATTAGCCCCGCCGATGCTGAACTGGTCAAACGAGAAGGTATTTGAAAAGCGGATCTTTGCTGCCGGACGAAATGTAACACCGAGATCTGCGCGGGTCTGAGGCCGTTTAGCGATTCCCGGAACTAAGATCTCGTTGTGAGTGACGATGTTTCCTGTCTGTGTAACGCGGCCGGTAAGAATATCTGACTCGTTTATGTCTGATTCTGCCTGCGAGTAAATAAGTCGGCCGCCAATATCAAGCTTGTCCATGACTGAACGCTGAAAAAATAAATTTCCGTAATTCGTCGCACCGACTACCTGAAATCGGCGGGACGCGGTGTTAAGCGACGCGGTCGTGGCCGCCGGGTTGTTGCCTTGGTTGACGGTCGTTACGAAAAATTCGGTCCGGTCCTTGAAACGCCGATGGCCGACCATAACGCCGAGATTGAAACCAAGAAGTTTTCCCTCTATACCGGCGCGGAAGTCGTCGGCCCGAGCCTGAATACGGGAATCCACCTGAAACTCGTCGCTCCTGAACCGCAAGTTGTTTGTGCCGGGACCTTTCGTATCGTTAAAGCCATAGCCAAAACGCAGGCGAAGATCGCTTTCAGGAAATAGGGTCAGGTCGAGATCGCCGAAATGATGCAGGGTGTTCGCCCTGTGCTGCGAACCGGCTGAAACGGGCACGGACCAGGTCGGCACATGATTCTTCAAGTTGTTGAAATAACGCACGCGGCGGACGCTCGAATCGAGCCGGTATAGCCCCAGCCTGTCAGCATTCAGCCTGAACGAACCGGTCGGGTCCGATCCCCAGCCGCTCATCTGTATCAAAGCCCCATCGAATGCGCGATACTGTTTCCGTCCGTCTTCGATAAGAATGCTCGAGTCGAAAAGCCGAAAACCGGAGCGGTAATTTAGGTCGCTGCGAAACTTTTCGTGATCGCCGTTGACCTTTAAGGCTCGTACGCCAAACTCGACGCTAGATGTTATTTGCGCATCGCCGCTTGAGCCCTCGCCCGGACTTGGGGCCGGCGACTGCGCCGACACTACAGTTGCAACGGCAATGGCCGATATTTTGAACATCGCACCCTCAAGAACTAACGATCGAAGTTTCCCGAATATCATGATGCCTCCAAGATCGATTACCGGAAGAACAGACGGCTGGAATTTGAGCCGTGGATGGCCGAATGGCAAACGGTGCATTGCTGTTCCCTAAGCTGTGCCTGATTGTGCCGGCTGGGTGTTTGCGGGGTCAGTTCTTCCGCAATGCCCGTATGACATTCGAAGCAAAGCTGCCGCACCTGACGACGCTTTAGCATTTTGGGGTTCGATGAGCCATGCGGCGTGTGGCAGGCGGTGCAGCCCTCGATCTTCAGCGGGCCGTGCTCGAAAACGAAGGGGCCTTGCTTGTTCGTGTGGCACTTTATGCACGCGGCATCGGCGCCGACGGACAGCTTTGTCTGCTTTGACTCGAATCCCCCGTGCGGATTATGGCAATCGCTGCAATTCATCGTGCCTTCCATCACGCGATGCCGGAAGGGTTTGTTGAATTGCGACTTGACCTCGCTGTGACAGGAAACGCATAACTGTGGATCGCTGGCCCTGAGCATTGCCCTCCCGGCCTGGCCCGGATTTTGTGCCGACGATCCGCCGGCCCTAATACTCGAACTCAGACTGAAGTTTGAAAGGTCCGGGCCGTGGGCCGCATGGCAATCCGTACAGCCGATGTTGTTTCGCCAATGATCGCCGCGGCGGAAATTGTTGTGCGCCTCTTTACCGGCGTGGCAGGAAAGGCAGGATTCTGATGCGGCCTTTGAATCAAGGTTCTTGAACGAGATTATTTTTGATACATCGCCGCTGCCCTCAACGTGAGCCTTGCCCGGACCGTGGCAAGATTCGCAGCCGACCACCTTGCCTTTCCAAGACGAAAGCGTGTGCAGCTTGCTGTGTTTCGTCCTGTCAAAGGTCTTCGATTGTGCATCGTGACAGGCGGCACACGTTTCCGAACCAACATAGTCGTCCATCATCTGCTGCGAAGCGGGAAACTGCGTCAGCTCCACGCCCGCTGTCCGTGAAACGGCACCGGCAAGAAATCCAAAAGCAGCCAGCGCGGCAAAGCCCGCCAGCAGCCCCAGTTTGAGCCCCTTGAACTGAAATTTGATCATTTCTGCCTCCTTCCCAGCGACCCGGTCGCGCCGAAAAGCGCCTAATTCTAAATGTGATGGAAACTACGAGCTAACCATAGACCGTTCCCTTGACGGCGTATGTGATTAAAGTCACACGCAGCATTTGGCGTTACCTGAAGCAGCAGATACTCTTGCGCACATTTGGCGAAGGAGCTCACCTCGAACCTGCGGGTCGAAAATCAGCAAATTCAAGAGTTGGTCCCCGGCAATGAAGATACAGCGGCAGCCCGTCGCCGCAATAAGAGTTGCTTCGTAAGGGAGTTGTGCAAACATTTCCGTAAGGCCGAAGAGCTCTCCGCGGAAAGCTGTCCGCGTAAAACTTCCCAGCCAACTTGAGGGCGGGAACGTCACCTTAGCCTCTCCTGCAGTAACGACCCATACCCCGTCGCAAGCTGATCCCGACCTGAAGACATAGCTGCCGGGCGGAAAATGCCGGGACCAGAGCTGGGCCTTCGGATGAGAAGTGGAGGAGATGATCGAGGGGAGGCGGCCAGCCAGCAGCGGCATTGCAAAGCGATAAAGCGTTATACTGCCGGCAAGGGCAAGGTCTGGATCTTTTGCCGGGGGGTGGCCCATGCGGGAATTCTATCTCGCTAGCTCCAAGGGAATATGACAGCCGTCACATTACAGCGCCTAATCTGGACGAATCTGCCTGATTCTTGCGTTCCTAGCTGACTGCTGACCGCAACCGCCGCGTATCGGGGACTATGAGATCGCGTCCTTCGAACCGCACCAAGTCCCGCTCACGAAAGGTTCGAAGGAGGCGGGTCACCGTTTCGCGGCTCGTACCGATCATTTCGGCTATCTCTTCGTGGGTAAAACTCATTGGTATTCGCACATCCGTAAGTCTTTGGTCGTCCGGCCCGCACCAGCCGAGGAATAGGTTCGCCAACTTTTCACCTGCCGATCCCGACAATCCGAGCGAACAGATCAATGTGTGCGCCTTGTGATAAAGGCGGCTGAGTTCGCGGATCGCGTTCAGGGCTGCGTTGCAGTCATTCTTTAGCAGCTCGACGAAATCCGACCGGCTTACGAAGTTGACCTGGCAGTCGGCGATGACCTTTGCCGTGGCCTCAAAATTCACCCCTGCGATGCATGCCGATAGGCCAAGCACCTCGCCTGGTTCCGCGATCCGAACGATAAGCGACCGGCCCTCTTGGGAATAAGTTGAAAGTTTTACGCGTCCGAAGCAAAGGATATAGACGCCGTGTGCCGGTTGACCCTCCACAAACAATGTGGAGCCTCTGGGGTAAGCGTGGGCGATCTTTCGACCTGAAAGTTCGTCAAATTCGTGATCGGGCAGGCTGCAGAAATAAGTTTCCGATCGTAGCGTGCATCCGGCACATTGTTCACGCGATCTAATTTCGCTGAGACCTTTCATTTCTCATTCACCCCCGTTTTGCAAAAGCCGTGATCGCTGACTCAGGCCAGCCTCGTAGGGCCCGCCGGCTTAAAGCAGGCACATCGACGATGGCTGCGCCAAGCCGCTGAGTCCTGCCAGCAAGATCGATACCTTCAATTCTCAAACCTGAGTATCGTGGTGGTTTCGCCGGGCCCGATGAGATCGATACCATCCTCTGTCCCGTCGATCGAATAGATCGGGCGAATACTCCGGACCCCCCGGACAACGTGCGTGTACCCCTCGAGCATGATCTCGATCACCGGCATGCCGTTTTTGAAATCGAGGTCGATCCCATGAAGAGGCAACCCGTCTTCGAGCCAGTAGTCATTCGTTACATCAGAGGTTCTTTCGAAAAGTCCGATCCTCGTGGGCCGACCCATATTCGCTCCGGTGTAATACTTTAGAAATCCGGACCAATCTGGTTTTTGTCCTTGAGTTTGCATAACTTGCCTCTCAAAATCCTTCTTTGTTCCAAGTACCGACTTGCCAGTAACTAGCCTCAGTTCGGCGATCAGGATGGCAAAGCCTTTGTTTTCATCTATCGGCTCAATATTCGATATTGGAACCTTGACGATAAGGTAAAGTCCGCTTAGCGGCTCCATCCGTCTTGACCAGATCACTGCAAAACCGATGCCGTCGAGCCTGGACCGGGATCACCTGAAGAAAGCTCCGAAAACTGGGCATTTTTGCGGAAGTTGTTGAGGTCAGCAGTGTGGTAGAATCAAGAGCGTCCCTGGCAAGCTGCGAATTCATACGCAACTATCGCGTAGAACCCCACGTCTGACGTCGCGGTCGGTGTTGATCCGTGGAGAGCCGCCGTGGTTGCCGGTGAGTTATGCGATCATGGGTCATTGGTCGCGGCGACCAGCGTTGGAAATTCGGCGACCAATTTTCCGTTTTATCCAAGTCTAGGGGCGTCGCCACGCCGGTACGGGGAACGAGGGTTTTACCTTTTGCCGGCAGCCGTCGTGCAAACTCTTGCTGAAAATTGTGCAGGGAAACTTTAGGGGAGTACTAAGGGAGTGGTGGCGGGGGGGAGGATCGAACTCCCGACCTTGGGGTTATGAATCTCAATATGGCGTTTTCGTCAGGTTGGGTGGGTTCATCTTAGTTCGGAATTTGCGAGCTTTTGTTGCGATTTGTTTAGATGAAGTATTTTCAGGTATGGCAATTTGGCGCACTATTGGCTCACTAACAAAGCTATGCCAGTGAGCGCACCCTGATGATCTAAGGTGTTACACGGCCGTGGAACTCAGGGCGAGAAGTGAAAAGATGGGTCTGTGGTCGATGCCTGAGCCGGTTCCGCCCAGGGAATACAGGAAGGACGGGACCCAATCGCCCGCCGACAGCAAGTGCAACTGAAAGGAATCCTGTTTTGCGAGTCTGCGACGAGAGAATTCTCGTTATGTTACGGCTCTTGGAGCATGATACTGCAAAATGGCCTCGATTGTCCCGCAAACAGTGACGATGGTGTAGATGTCGAGAGCTTGAACCGGATCCTCCGATTCAACATAGGCTGACAAGTATAACTGCGGTTTTGATTCTATTTGAGCCCGCGCGCATATGAGGTAGGACACCGATTCAGCCTCCAGTTCTTTTTGATGGGGGTGAATGTTTGAACGATCTTTGATCTTACGTTTCTTATCGGCGCCTAGATGGCCCAGGTAGATGTGTCCCAGCTCGTGAGCGAGGGTAGCAAATTGTGTGGCTTCGCCGTGATTTCGGTTTATGTTAATCCTATACTCATTAACTTCCTCCGGCCCATTCGCATATTTAACAAGTCGCACTAATCCCGCATGGGCATCGCCCTGATCGACTTCATACCAAGGCGTTCTGTTTGCTTCAAGCCGCGATTTAATGCGGGCCAGTTGATCCGGATCAATTTTTCCTTTTGCTCTAAAGCTGAATACATCGTTCGGAAGTGGCACGGGTCCCTCAGTGTCTACTGAATCATAAACGAAACCTACGGGTCCAAAAGGCATTAGTATGACGAGAGGTCGTGCACCTTCCTTTGGACAATGTCCAAACCGCTTCCGCCAATCCTTGGCGGTCATTGCAAACTTCAGCCCGGGTTTCTGAATTTGTAGCAACATCGCATTGAACGGCGCGATATGTGGAAGACGGGCAATGAAATCTAATAGGGCCTTGTAATCCTTGCCATTTTTATAAAGTCGTGACTCAACGATCAACGCGTCCAGGATCGATCTGGTGTTTTCAGCGTCAAACATCGAAGGGATCAAAGACATATACAATTCCGCATCACAGTTTACACGCGGCGACAAAAACGTTCTCAGCCAAAGTCTCGGGTACGAGGATTCGATAGGCTGCTTTGGGTGTATCCCATGTATCGTTGACCTTAACATAATGGAGAAGCTTGCCTTCGAAGTTTCGTTGATCGACTAAATATCGGACACCGGCGCGCGATCGAATCATACGATTCTTACAGTCGAAATCGAAGAATATCTTGGCTAATATTCTGGGCGGTTTTTCAGTCGTACGGATCTCGGTCCACACTGAAACGATACTTCCGGTTCTACTGGCAAGGGCGGGATTATAAAAGTACTCTTCAGATTGATCTTCTGAGCGACCGTAACTAACGTATTTATTCTCGTAAATGTCCTCGTAAGAAATCGTCGCCGGGGCCTTTGCTACAGGAGCCGATCGTTTTTTCGTTTGTCCTAACAGTCCCGGGGTAAGAACCAAGAGCAGAGTTACACAAGAGAAAAGTCGCATACTAATTGGGTGTCATTTGGTGTTTCATGTATCCCTTTGAGCGGAGTCCCTTCCGCTTACAACATTCAGCCGGGATAACGTAGAATGTTGCCGGAATGCTCAGCAAAGGTTCGAGGGCCAGTACTTGAGTCCACGAGCCGAGTCGAATCTTCTTTTCAGGGCTCGGAGGTTAATCGAACATAGTCTTGAGCCAATTGGCTCTAGACGCAATGTACCAAATGCGGTTGTTGCACCCTCAGGAGGTAACTTCTGATGGGTACGCGATCCCGGCCAAAGCCAAAGAACCTGGCACGCAAGCTAAAAGCGATTCGCCTTGCTTTAGGTTTGTCTCAGAATGAACTGATTGACCGACTCCGCCCGGACGAACGGATGGTACGGAGTTCGATCTCCGCCCTCGAACGAGGAGTTCGCGAGCCTTCTTATCCGCTCCTTCTGAAATACGCACGGTTAGCGGGCGTGAGTACGGACGTATTGATCGATGATGAACTGGAGCTTGACGCCAAGGTCCGTTAGTCGCGGGCGCGGAAGGCGTGTATTTTGGAACCGATCTGGAAGGATGGGCGGGTGCGGCGGCTTGGGAGAATTAGAATACGACGGAACTTTTCGGTAAGGAGCCTCTTTCTCATCGAGATTTCTTACGTTCGTAATGCTCGCGAATCCATTCCTTCCACATGGACGATCGGACGCGATCCCGTCAAGATCAGGATAAAATGGCTGACAAACGAACAGAAAGACAACCCCTGCCCAAAGCCGGACCTTCAGCAAGGGACGAAGCAATAGGAAAGAAAACCGCTAGTCTCAAAGTGGCGTCAGCTCCGAACGAAGCAATATGTGAATTATTAGATCGGAGCGACGTTTTCCTCCAGTTTTATGATTATTTGCGTTCGTCTGAGGGCAAGAGGGCCCTTGTCGATGAGGCCGCAGTAATAATTCATGTTTCTGAGCTGGTAGATTTTGTTAGAGGAAGGGAAAGCTCGGCGGCGATTATTGACCAACTAAAATCCGCGCAATTTAGTAATTCGATCCGCGCGATAGCGTTCGAGGCGATATTCTCGGAGCTTAGTCGAGTTTACCGGCTGAATCCTGATGACCAGTTAAAAAAAGCTGTGTACGTTGTTGGACTCGAGGCTAGGCGAGCGGCGTTGGAAGGACTAGCCTTGGCAAAGGGCAGGACTCCGCTTCAGAGGCGAAAGTATCTCGAAAAGAAATCGCAGTTGGAGGAGAAGTGGCAGCAACTTCTTGTGTCTTTCGAGATTGGAGCGCGAGAGCTGCCGACGACACTCGAAAACGAGAACACGGAATCGCCCAACGGCCGGCGGGGGGAGCGTGAAGCTAGACAGAAAGCTGCGGGCCTGAATCGCGAAAGAGCATTAATGATCATTTACTACTTCTTCAAAGGCGCCGGCCAAGAGGTTTCCAATAGCAAGCAATCAGAATTGATTGAACTACTCTCTGGTTACAGCGCGGGAAAAGTAGACGACCTATATACTACTTTCAATAAGAATATCGAAAATGCGCTGGATCCGAATATTGGCGCTGACAATAAGTTCCGGAAAGATATGGAATTCGTTCGCAAGAGATTCAAAGAATTGGGCTGGTCATCAGTATGTGAGATTATCGAGCAAGACTTAGGAGGTCAATAGGTTAGTCTAGTCTCTTCCCCCCTATGATTCCCCGGGGGATTACCCCGGGAGGACAATTCAGCAACGGTAACCTGAGGTTATGTAGGTGAAAAACAGTTCGCCTGCCTAACCTTTTTTATTCTGGAGGTGTTGAAATGTCGGACCGTTTATTGAATGTCAATGAAGTAGCCGAAATCCTGCATCTGAAGTCGGCACGGATTTACGAGCTAAGCCGCGCAGGAAAGCTTCCCTTTCTGGTGAGAATAGGAGAGCGACAATACCGCTACTCCCAGTTCGGGTTGCAGAAGTGGATCGAAAGAGGTGGGAATAACGAATTCGGGCAAGCCATAGAGCCTGGGAGTGAGAATCACAACAATGACATATCAAATTAACGCGGCCGCGATGCGCGAGAACGCCGAGGCGATTCTGGCCGGTGCCGTTGCCGATGTCGCCGAGGATGACGACGGTATCAAGACCCTCTTCAAGTTGCGCACGGCCAATGAATGGCTTGAGGATGCCCGGCGACGGCCAGCTCCGAAAATGTTGTTCGGTGAATTCTGGTATGAAGGCGAGATCTGCATCTTGTTCGCCGATACGAACGTAGGCAAGTCAATCCTTGCCGTACAGATCGCTGACGCGATTTCGAGAGGGATAGGAATACAAGGAGTAGGGTTAGGATCCGCAGCGCAAACTGTAATCTATTTCGATTTTGAGTTAAGCGACAAGCAGTTCGAAGCCCGCTACTCAGAAAAGGCGTTCAATTCTGACTCGTTCACCAATCATTTTCACTTTGACCAGAACCTTATCCGAGCGGAGATCGACCCTGAAGCCGATATCGACCATGGCTTTCGGGATTTTGAGCACTACCTTCAATATTCTCTTGAAAAAGAGATTGTAAGGACGGGTGGGAAAGTGCTCATCATCGACAATCTTACATACCTGAAGAATGAGACAGAACGGGCGAAGGATGCTCTACCGCTGATGAAGTATCTCAAGGCCGTGAAGAACCGCTATGGTCTTTCGATCCTAGCTTTGGCCCACACCCCGAAAAGGGACTATTCAAAGCCGATAACCAGAAACGACCTTCAAGGTTCCAAGATGCTGATAAACTTTTGCGACTCGAGCTTCGCCATCGGTGAGAGTTGTAAGGAAAACGACCTCCGCTATCTCAAGCAAATAAAGGTCCGAAATGCGGCACTGCACTTCGATGCCGAAAACGTCCTCCTATGTACGGTCCAAAAGCCGGAAAATTTCCTCCATTTTGAAATCACCGGCTACGGAAGCGAGCGTGATCACCTTCGGAACGTCTCCAGCAGCGGCCGCGAAGAGTTGATTGCGGAGGTCAAGACCCATGCCGCCACAGGAAAATCTCAGCGCCAAATTGCGGGTGAATTTGGTATTTCGCTCGGATCCGTGAACAAATATTTGCGTTCATAGTGTTCACGGTGTTCACAGTGTAGCTGTTGTGAACACTGTGAACGCATGAACACGTCGCAACTGGGAGAACAGATGTACGCCCTGGAAAAGTATAGTGGATCCACCTCGCGGTACGCCTGCCCGCGTTGTGGAGCAAAAAAACGGTTCACGAGATACGTCGATTCCGAAAGCGGTCGATATCTCGCGGACCATGTCGGTCGATGCGACCGAGAATCGTCCTGTGGTTACCATTTCAAGCCCAGGGACTACTATGCAGAACGTGGCCAGCATCGGCCGATGATTCAGGATCGGTTAGCTGTTCGTTATGAATCGGTCCTGAACCGGAAGATGGAAACGAACCGTCGTAAGCGTCACCTATCCAAGGCGAGTTTTATTGATAAAACGTACCTGATCGAAACACTGTCAGATTACGAACGAAACGCCTTTGTGCAGTACTTGCTACTACTTTTTCCTTTTGACCCGGATGTCGTCTGGAGCGCGCTGTATGACTACCTGATAGGCACATTCAAAAGCAGCACCCTTTTCCCGCAGATTGATCAGGACGGAAAAGTCAGAACCGGGAAATTGATAGAGTACGATCCGATAACCGGACGACGCAGGAAGGATCTACATCCAAACTGGCTCCATTCGGTGCTGCAGCGGTCCGGGGAATTGGCGGACGATTTTGACCTCCAGCAGTGCATCTTTGGTGAGCATCTGCTAGTGAAATATCCCGATCGTCCAATTGCGATAACGGAAGCCGAAAAGTCGGCCGTTATCGCGTCGATCTGTAAAGGTGTTTTTCCCGCCTTTGTTTGGTTAGCGGCCGGAGGTAAATCAAATCTGACGGTCGACAAACTGGCACGGCTGGGATCGGATAAGACTATCGTTCTTTACCCGGATACGGATGCTTTTGATAGATGGGCGTCGATAGCGTCCGAAGCCCGTTCGAAAGGTATACGTGTGATTGTGTCGGATCTGATTGAAAGTGGCGCAACAAACGATGAAAGGTCGAAGGGTTGGGATCTTGCGGATTACCTTATTCGGGAACAGCGAAAGCGGAATGATCCGGTTCGTCGTGAAGCCTTTCGTGTCCTGATCGAGGAGAGGCTTGCTATCATGACTATGGATGGCAATCTAAGCGACGATGATGCTGAACGAAGACTGATTCACAGCGGGTATTACGAGGACGTAAATAGGCTGGTCACGCATTATTAGATCTGCCAAAGCTATTCCCTACTTCTCAGATACGGAACACTGGATTGAGCCACCGGGTTCGATCGCTACGCTGAACGGAGCGCGCTGTTGCGATGACGGCAAAATGAGCAGGCTCAAAAAATCAAGTGTCAATAAAAAGGTCAACAATTGTTAGCATTTTCAGCCCAAATAAGGCTGATTCCCTAAAGATTTAGGCTGCTTAGTTAACAGGCTAAGGCACAAAGTCAACATTTTGAGAGCCTGATCAGAAGACGCCAGGCATGGTTAAATATTGGCAACAGACACCTTACCCTGGGCCGAATGGGGTGCTAGATAAAAACTTGACGATTCGCAATGGTTAGTAAATGTCAGTATTTGTCAGCTTTTTGACACGCTTTCCCTAAGTATTTAGGTATCGGGGCCAGATGCATGTAAGTAAAAACCTATGTCCAAGTCTCGAACAACAAACGGCTGTTTCGACGATCTTTGCAAGATCTCCATTGCGGATTTGAAGCAACATGGTCTCTTGCCTCCAAGTGATTTTTCGTCGGAAACGATATCTTACCGCGGCTCCGGCGAAACCCTCGAAGAGATAAAGATCACGGTTCGTCGTCTTGGCAGTCAACAAGGATATATTGAATTTGAGCACCCCTTGAATGAGGACGGAGTGTCCTTAGAATACCGTGTTTTTCTCAAATGCGTGCCCAGTAACCTTGGGAAAGGTTATATCTGGTATTTTGTTGCTCCAAAGACCCACAAGCTGTGCAGAGTTCTTTACCTGGTGAACAACGTATTTTCGTCTCGTGATTCCGTTGCTGGAGTTCTATACAAGAGTCAGAGTGGCAACAAAAGGTCGCGGATCGTTAGGCAATTGCTTCTGGCTGAGGAGAAGGGTGAGGGAATCAGAACCCACTATAAGGGCATACCGACCAAGCGTTACGTACGATGGAAGGCTAAGATTGAACGACTGCAGGCGAGTGTTTTTACGGAGCTTGAATGAAGGTCTTAATCGATCCTCGGGTTCGGGAGATTAATCCTTCATAACTCTTTAACGCGAGGACCGAATACGCGATGAAATTCCTGAAGGCGTGCCAATTGTACTGGTCAAGATTTAATCTGACTAGTACACCTGAACATCTTCTGAATGATTTCCCCATAGCGAGACCGGATTTGAGCCAGGTTGCGTTGCCGCTCAAGGCGAAGTTGGCTTGGTTATACTGGCCCACAGAGTTGGCGCGCCGTAAAACGGATGAGGCACCGTATCGCAAGCCTTTACTTAAACGGGTCCATTGAACACTTAAAGACAATTATTCGAAACTTTTTCTGTAATCTCACCCGAATTGACGGATCTAAAGAAATTGAGAATTCTCGGATTTCAGAAACCTCGAAGGTGTCCTGCCCATGCGAACTCCCTTTCGATCTGGGCACACATTGGCTCTGTTACGACAACCGGACATATGATGTGCTACCAACATCACAACAAAAACTGATTGACATTTTCAGTAAGCTGCTGCAAAATACCGACACTCGTTTTTTAACTTAGCGGACTTCCGCCTGCTTACTTCCATCCAAGGAACTCTCATATCCGTTCAAACAGGAGTACCTATGTCCCTGCTGTCCTACCTGCGTCCGCGAAGCCGCAAGCGTTCACTTTACACTCTTTCCGCGATCGCATTTGCGAGCCTTCTGGCCATCGGAATATTCGCATCGAACGGATGGTTCCCGAGGACAGACCCGTTCAGCGGAAAACGGTACGGTTGGTTCGGTCAGCCGCTTGCGAAGAATGCGCCGAGCAGCTGGAACCCTCTTGCCATGCCGTACCGACCGCGACGCCGCAACTGAGCAAAGAGTACATCTATGCCGGTTCACGGCTCCTCGCGGTCGAAGATTCTAATGTCAATGAGGGTCCTCCTACAGACCTCGCGGTTTGGCGACCAACGACCGGGACTTGGTACGTGCTTGGTGGCCCAGGCTCGCAGCAGACGATCTACACTGGCTGGGGCACATCGACAGACGAGCCGGTCGAAGGCGACTACGATGGAGATGGAAAGACTGACTTTTCCGTCTTTCGTCCTAGCAACAACACTTGGTATGTCGTTCTCAGCGCAACAAGTACGATCTATCAGCTTGCGTTCGGGGAAGCGGGTGACAAACCCGCCCAAGCCGACTATGACGGTGACGGCAAAACAGATCCGGCTGTTTTTCGACCCAGTAACAATGTTTGGTACGTGCAAGGAACGACGAACGGATTTTATTACAGCACGTGGGGTCAAACGGACGACGTTCCTGTCTCAGCGGATTACGACGGCGACGGAAGGGCGGACATAGCGATTTGGCGCCCGTCAACTCAACATTTTTATAGCGTTAACAGCAGCAACGGAAACTGGCAAACGCCTGAAATGGGAATTTCAGGCGAACCCGTTTGCGCGGACTATGACGGCGACGGGAAGGCTGATTTTGCCATTTTTGCGGCCTCTTCCGGCACTTGGAAGGTCCGCCAGTCAACCACGGCAACTTTCGTCTCGACTCCCGGCTGGGGCACTACCGGCGACATTCCGGTTCCCAACGACTACGATGGTGACGCCCGCTCCGACTTGACTGTATGGCGTCCCTCAAATGGCACCTGGTACATCATGCAAACAACCACCGCGACCCCACGGATCGTGGGATGGGGCGAAAACGGCGACCGACCCGTGCCAGCCTACTATAGGCGATAGCATGTTAACTATCGTAAACCCCAACCAATAGCGCGATCGATTTCGAAGTCCCAAATAACAGGATAAACATGATACATCTTCTCCGCCGAACCATAGTAGTTAGTTTTATTCTCTTTTCTTTCTCAAGAACGGACTTTGGCCAGTTTCGAATGACAGACGGCTCGACACCACCCTCGGTCGCTTTGAACCCTTCATCAAGCAATCCTGGCTCTGCCGATTTTGGTTCGATCAATCTCTACAATGGTCGAATGAACTACAGCCTCCCTCTGCTTCGGGTCGGAGGTCGAGGTGAGGTTGGCTACAACATGTCACTCACCATAAACCGTAGTTGGATCCTTGAGCACTACCATGAAAACAACGGTGGAACGACCAGTAACAATTACAGTATTCCTGTCCTAACTCCCTCCTGGTCCGACGAGGAACTGAAGTATATGCCCGGCAAATTGCTTGGTCGCTCATCGCTTTCAGGATGGCCGTACGATCCGCTATGCCCGCCGTCACAATCGCAGAACACGGTTTATGCCAACACGCGTCTTTCGTTCATTTCGTCCGACGGTTCCGAGGTTAATCTTGTTTCAAGGACCTACGGAGACACGTCACTCCCGGTAACGATCCAATGTGACCCTTCAAGTGGGGATCCGACGGCGATTTACCCATCTTCTCGAGGTACAGAATTTGTTGCTGATGACGGCTCTGGGGCCAGATTCATTTCCGACCAGGAAATAACAGATGCTCAGTTTTCAGGCGGGTATTTCAAGCCGTCAGGATACTTGAATTTTGGAAACGGGACCACGTATCGAATTTCGGACGGAAGGGTTGAGTGGATCAAGGACAGAAATGGAAATCGGATGTCGTTTGAGTACGACGGAAGCAACTATAACTCGAAATTAGTTGAAATAACCGATTCAATCGGACGAGTAACGAGTATTACTTACAATAATTCGGATGGCACGTATGGATTGCACGACCAGATCAGCTATCCAAGTTTTAACGGGGAAACTCGCAGTATTAGGGTTTCGTACGCTCAGTTGGGCGACGCATTGCGATCGGGGAACACTCTAAAAACGGAAATCCAACTTTTCGGAAGTTCGCTAGGGTGCGCATTAGGCAACCAGAATTGCGGAAATGAAGTGATCAATCCACAGATCGTTTCCTCAGTCTGGTTTCCAGGCAATCGCAAGTTCAGTTACCTTTACAACAGCTACGCCGAGTTAGCCAGGGTGGAAACTCCAAATGGAGCCGCATTCGAATACGATTGGGGCGGACTGCTTGAAGGGGGTGCAGAGAGCGGAGTCATCAATTCCTGGGGTTATTTTGGGGCTTACCCAGAGATCTTTCGACAGGTACTGGAAAAGAGAACCTATCCTGGCGGCGGGAGCGGCAGTTCGTTCGAACTTAGGACCACGATAAGTAAAGCGGCCCCCGTCACAAATTGCACTGATTCTGGGTTGAACAGGTCCGTCAAGACCTTTAACAATTCGAACACCCTTTTTTCACAGCAAGAACATCTCTTTCACGGCAGCCCCGCCGGCTATTGCGCAAGCACATCTTTCCCAGTCGGATTAGTAGGGCGGGAGCATGAGACCAGGTATTTTACAGTTGATGGATCAACCTTAATCCGACGAGACCTGAGAAACTGGACAAGTGTTTCGTTAGCGGGAATCGCAGCAGACCTGCGTCCATCGAAGCAGGCTTCGATCGTCCTCGAGGGAGACAAGGCACTCGTTACTCTTGAAGCGGTCGAGTACGACGGCGGCGGGGTTGGCGATTTCGAGTATTTCTCGCATCTTAACGTCAAGCGCTCGAAGGCGTATCACCTTAAGTCAATAACTACCGGTTCGGCACAGACGGATTCGTTGGACGCGATCAGTTTGACTTTCGGAGCGAACGATGTTGCGACCGTCTCTGAAAGCGATTACCTCTACGACTCGAACTATAAAGCGAGAGGAATTTGGGGGCTGCCGACCGAAACCAGAGTTCTGCATCCAACGAACCAGACTGAGGTCCTTGCAAAGACCCAGTTTACCTACGACGAAACCCAGTACTTCGACAATAACTACACAACGGTTGGATGGGAGAACCCCAACTCAGATCTTCGGGGTAATGTTACGACAACTAAGACCTGGAATCAGGAGACATCGTCCTGGATCACTTCACACACGATGTTTGACAACTTCGGCAATGTGCGGAAGGTTTGGGACACGAGCGGCGATCCGACGCGGTTCATTGAAACGGAGTACGACCCGATCTATAAGTTTGCGTATCCGACAAAGACAAAGGCACCCGCGCCGGATCCGACGGGCGACAACGGCCTGTCAGTAGGCTCGGAAATTACTCGAGTCTATGATCTTAATACGGGCCTTGTAACGTCGGTTACCGATGCGAACGGCCAAACAGCGACAACGGAGTACGACGCACTTTTGCGCCCAAAGAAGATAAACCCGCCGACGGGCGGCAGCATCGCTGAAACGATCTACAACGATACGCCCGGTGATCTTTGGGTCAAATCGCGGCAGCAAATCGACAACACCTTCTGGGCTGAGAGCACGTCGTTTTACGACAATATCGGACGCGTTAAGAAAACGCGGACAAAGGACCTTCAGGGCGATGTCGTGTCGGAGGTCAGATACGACAGCTTCGGACGGGTGGAAAAGACATCGAACGCTTACAGGGTCGATGGGACAGGAAATCCGACCGAGACCGTTTATTGGTCGAAGGTGCGATACGACAATCGCAATCGTGTGGTCGAGTCCTACGCTCCTGCACCCGACGGTCAAACGGGAATAAGCTTAGGGACAGTCGAGTTCGGCATCTCAGATCTTCCGGGCCTGATCGGTTCTTTCACCGTCGCGAAAGATGCCTCGGGCCGAAAATCCAGGGCGATCTCGGGAATCTACGGATTGATGCGTGTCGATGAAGCGACCGGCAAGGACGGGACCGTCGATCAGGACCTTGGGACGCTGGCGAATCCGAACCAGCCGACATCCTACACATACAACATCAAGGGCGAACTGGTAAAGATCACTCAGGGCGACCCAACCCAACAGGGACAGCCGATCCAGTACCGGTTCTTTATGTACGATTCGCTCGGGCGACTCATTAGGGTCAGGCAACCGGAGCAAACGCCGCATTCGAGCCTCGCAACAACGGGAAATCCTGAAAACAACGAGTGGACGGCGGCGTACAGCTATGACGTTTTCGGAAACGTTACAAGCATGACCGACGCGAAGAACACCACGATCACGAATTCTTACGACAAGGCCGGCCGAACGACGAAGAGAACCTATTCGGACGGAACGCCGGAGGTCGAGTATTTCTATGACGGAAAGGGCCTGCCGGCGATCCCGCCGTTTTCTAAGGGGGCATTGACAAAGGTTACAAGTTCGGTCTCTGAGGATCGATTTACGAGTTTTGACAATCACGGGAGGCTCCTGGAGAGCCAGCAGATCACCGACGGGCAGACCTACGAATTCGAGTACAAATACAATCTTTCGGGCGGCTTGATCGAGCAGACGTACCCGAGCGGAAGGATCGTCCGAAACTTTCTCGATGCCGACGGCGGGCTGAACCTCGTGAACACAAAGGCCGCGAACGGGCTGCTGAAAACGGTCGCCTCTAATTTCGATTATTCGGCGACAGGTGCGGTCAAAAAGATGAAGCTCGGCAACGGTCTCTGGGAGACGGCGCAGTTCAACGAGCTTCAGCAGTTGACGCAGGTCGGGCTTGGGACGACGCAGACGAATAACGATCGGTTCAAGATCGAGTATTCATACGGCGAGCTGAACACGGACGGGACAGTCGATGCGGCTAAGAACATCGGAAATATTGCGAAGACGACCACTACGATCCCGAGCCTGAGTTTTGTCCAGACCTTCAAGTACGACTCGATCAACCGGCTGTCGGAAGCGACTGAGAAGACCGGGACGACACAGAACTGGAAGCAGACGTTCGGGTATGACCGCTTTGGGAACCGGACGAGCTTCTATCAGATAGTCGGGAGTACCGAGCTTCCGACGAACAACCTAACAAGGCCGACCGTCGATCCGGCGAACAATCAATTCACGACCGGACAGGGCTATGTCTATGACCTAAACGGCAATCTGGTTCAGGATGCCCAGGGGCGGAGTTTCACTTTTAATGGCGACGACACGCAGACCGAG